>TARA_R110002051_G_scaffold311254_1_pt1 | contig 148203 bp, 140 predicted proteins | sample TARA_R110002051 | Tara Oceans TARA_R110002051 (sample SAMEA4397023) | marine metagenome | biome: Polar Biome; feature: [MES] marine water layer (ENVO:01000295) within the mesopelagic zone...; material: water (ENVO:00002006), including particulate matter (ENVO:01000060) such...
TCAGAAGTAGGCGAGAACAAGCAATTACTTATAGCCATTGTTGTGCTTTCGTTTTTTTTATTCAGTTATGTTAATTTTTATTCCGTTGAATTCCGTTTTGTTATTCAATTCGTAAGTTGTCTTTGATTCATAATATGGTTTCCATTTTTTTAAAATCAATTCACTACGTTCATTCCACTTAATGATTTTATATCCACTAGGAATCAGTCCTTTTTTCAGGTCGTTTATATTTTCAGCATTTTCAATTACAGACCAAAATACTCTTGAATATCCAAGTCCGCCTTTGTCAAATTGATATTCGTAATATTTATATTTCTTGTCAGGTGAAATAGATTCCGAAAGAATATTCAAATTCGGTTCGTTAAGAGCGTGTTCAGATTTAAAAGCTTCCGCAACATCATTCAAATCCGAATTGATTTTAATTCCAATTCCGATTATTCCAATCAATATAATTCCGACTATTATTAAAATCCATTTTTTCATTAAAACCCAATGTTTTTTGTTTTTAGCACGATTTTCTCAAATGACGCACAACGGTCTTGTATATGAAAAGTAGCGGATTTTAACCACTAATTTTCGGATTATAACAGACCTTTAATTTATTCATTTTGTTTCGATTAAGCGATTAAACCGCTATTTTTTATATACGTTGTTGTACACTGGCTTTTCTTCCGCAAACTTGCTAGCGTTGGCGTGAAAGCTCTTTTAAATTTGTGAAGCATGAGCAAACTTTAAATGTGCTTGAACAAGCGTTGGCTATTCCTCCTTTCATATTGTTTTCAGTCCAAGTTCCTTTAAATACTCATTGTGTTCATTCAATGATTTAGTCGCTTTCTTTTCTATATCAACCAGTTTTTCATTCACTTCTTTCAAGTCAATTATCGGTTCAGGTTTTGCTGTACTTACATACCTTGATATATTCAAGTTAAACTCGTTTTTCACGATTTCCTCCATTGGAACTCTCCTAGCGTAACGTTCCACTTTTTCAGGTCGATTTTTATACGTATTTATGATTTCAAGAATGTCGTTTTTCTCTCCTTTTTCAACATCTCCATTTCGTAAAATATTTTGACGTTTCTCTTTTTTATAACGCTCACTAGCATTTATAAATAAAACATCATCTTCTTTTTTACATTTCTTTAAAATCAATATACAAACAGGAATTCCTGTTGAGAAAAATAGGTTAGAAGGTAAGCCAATTACTGTGTCAATGTTATTGTCTTTCAATAATTTCGTTCTGATACGTTGTTCTGCACCACCTCTAAATAAAACTCCGTGTGGTAAAATGATAGCCATTGTACCTTCATCACTCAAAAAATGAAAACCGTGTAATAAAAAGGCAAAATCTGCTGCTGATTTTGGTGCTAATCCATAATTTTTAAATCGGAAATCTTCGCTCATAGCTTCTGAAGCATCCCAACGTAAACTAAAAGGTGGATTTGCTACGATAGCATCAAATTCAACTTTCTTTGCTGGATTCATTTCATTTAAAATATCCCAATCATTTTTTAAAGTGTCACCGTGAAATATCTCAAATTCTGAATCTTTAACTCCGTGTAGAAGCATATTCATTCGAGCCAAGTTGTAGGTAGTTATGTTTTTTTCTTGCCCATAAATTCTACTTAATGTACCACCAGATTTTTCAATTTTATTCTTTACATTTAAAAGTAACGAACCAGAACCACAAGCAAAATCGAGTACTTTATTAATCTTTTTCTTTTTACCTGCTTTTGGATTTTGGCTGTCTAAGGTTACTATCTCAGAAAGAATGGTTGATAATTGTTGTGGTGTATAAAACTCTCCCGCTTTTTTACCTGAACCTGCTGCAAATTGCCCAATTAAATATTCATAAGCATCTCCAAGCGTATCGCTGTCAGTTGAGAAGTCTGCAATACCTACTGCAATTTGAGTAATAATCTTGCAAAGCTTTTCATTTCTAGCTTCATAATTTTTTCCTAGTTTTTCAGAATCAAGATTGATTTCTGAGAATAAGCCTTTAAATGAGTTTTCAAAGGATTCGTTTTCTATGTATTTAAAACCTCTCTGTAGTGTTTTTAATAAATCTTCGTGCTGTGTTCTTGCGAGTTCTGATATACTGCTCCATAAATAATGTGGTTCAATAACATAATGCACTTTTCTACGCATTTGCTTCTCAAACTCAATTATAAATTCTGGATTTTCTTTATACCAAATAGAAAGTGGTGTGCGTTTATCGTTCTCTGCTAATGTTGGATAATCTGAACCTAATTCTTTTTTTACAGAATTTTCATAATTGTCTGATAAGTAGCGTAAAAAGAGGAATGAAAGCATATAATCACGGAAATCATCCGCATTCATTGCACCTCTAAGGTTGTTGGCTATTTCCCAAAGGGTTTTTCCTAATTCTTCTTGTTTTTGTTTTGCTGTCATTCTTGTACAGTTTCAGTTTCTTCGTTAAAGATTTCAGGTAAATAAAATTCATATTTCTCTAGAAATCCATTAAATATTCTTTTAAATAAATCTTTGTTATCTGCTCCCATTTCTCTTGGGTCAAATATGGAATACTTTCCGTGACTAAATAGGTTTAAAGCTCTTTCAAAAAGTACTTCATCTTCAAGACCGTGAATGCACTTATCAATCTTGTCGTAGCCAAAAAAGCTTGCGGTTTTTTCTAAAATACTTCGCAAAGTATTAAAGTGATGCGTGTATATGTTGTCAGATGCAACTACTTGTTTTAGTTGACTTATGATTGCTATGTGATGAAAAAATGGTACGTCTCCTGTATCTTGAAGTGTGTACGTTTCAGTGTTTTTTGAATGTAAATAGTAGCTTTTGTTCTTTACTTTTCTTCTTAGCTCATTAAACATTACATTAAAGAAAAGGCTGTGATGTGTGGATACTACTGTTTTAATTTTGTTGTCCTCTCGTTTGATTAGATTACCTAAATCGCAAGCCACAGCGACTGCTTTATTTTCGTCTAGTGAAGAAATTGGGTCATCTATGTAAATGAATTTTACCCAATTGTAAGCTCCAGTATCTTCTTCGCTGTTTACTTGGTCAATTGCTACTTCACAAATTGCAAGGAAAAAGCACCAAATAAATAAGTTTTCTTCTCCTCTTGATATTTTAATGTTGTCAATCGTTTCTTCATTACCTTCTGCATTAATGATACTACGAGAAAAAACCACTGTATAATTATCATAATCAATAATAAAACTAAGGTTGACATAATTTTGAAAAAGTGAACCAATTTTGGTTTCCATTTCTAATTCTTGTAAACCATCAAAAAAGGCTGAATCTTTATTGAAGGTTAAAACTCTTTCGGTGTCGTTATCAAGGTCATTGTTCCAAACAAAAAGGTCTTCTGTAAAGGCATTGAAGTATAAAGTATCTCTTGGTGGATTGATGGTTTTACCCATTTCTTTAAACTCCATTGATAATCTTGTTTTTCCAGTACCATTATGAGCAAAGAAGAGTATTAATCTTTTTTCAGGTCGATTATCTCCTGTCAGGTCTTTACGAAAATGAGTAGCAACCTCTGTTAGTGTATTAAAGTTGGTTATTGTACTCATATTGTTAAACTATTTACCTTTGGAAACAACTGTTGCATTAAGCCTTTTTTATGGTTTTTTAAGCCTTTAATTTTTTGGATTTGTGATTCAATAAAGCCATCTACGGATGAAAGACAGTTGGCTATTTTTTGCTGCTCTTTTAGGTCTTTTGGCAACAAAACAGGGAATTTTTCAACTGAGGATTTGGCTAAATTCTGTTGAGAAGAACCTTGTCCAGTTTGCTTGAAATACTTTTGATTGTTGTTTATAAAAAACCTTAGAAATTGAATATTAACATCCTTATTCTTTAATCTTAAACCTGCCATCCTTTGATTTAAGACATATTTTTCATTGGGAATGATTGCACATAGTCCCAAAAAATTTCCGTGGGCGACATCACTTAGAACCATTACTAAATCATTTTTGATAAGAGAATCATCAGAAATACTTACTCGCTTCATTTCTTTTTTTAAGTTTCCCTCAATATCAATACTGTTTAGTGAGATTAAATAATAATCGCCATCATCAATCACGTTTTTCTCGTTGCTTCCTCCATTAAAGTAGGTGCATATTTTACCAAGATTATGACTTACCCAATCTCCATCATTTCTATACTCGGGAAAACGATAATGTGGTTGAGTTTCTCCATTGACTGGAAATAATTGTTGTAATAAGCCCTTTTTGTGGTCTTTTAAAAGGTCTAGTTTTTCGGTTTCTGAACTAATAACTTCATCTAAAGAGGATAGGCAATTGGCTATTTTTTGTTGTTCTTTTGGGTTGGGAATTAATAGGTTGAATTTTCTTTGTGTTGTTATTGGTACTTGGTTACGAGTTGATTGAGCCATAACTCGAGTGTACTGTTTTACAAAATAAGGGCTACTTAAAGAATGTTTTAAAAAATCATTAATAAGAGTGTTATTATCACATCGAAAGTATGTTGCAGTTGTACTTAAAATCACAAAATCTAAATCAGTTTCTAACTTGGCAACTGGACCAACTGTTGCATTATGGGCGAAAAGAATATCACCATCAATTGCAACGCCTTTTTTAAACTTTTTAGCTCTTTCTAATGGTAGCCTTTTACTATTCGAAAAATCAACGTATCCATTTATAAAGTCGTTTGCTGTAACGTATGGTATACCTTTTTCTGTAAATTCTTCTCTTCTTGGATACAATGAACCGTGATTACCATCTAAATGACTTACAATAATTTGTTCATCGATTAATTTTTGAATCAATGGGAAATCCCAATGTCCTGCAAACTCAGGAAAACGCAAGTCAGGCACTATTTGTTTCTCGTTATTCATAAGCGTTTAATCCTGCTATGTTTCGCCCTTGGGCTAGTTTATTTAATAAAGGCACTAGGTCTTCCATTAGTGCTAATTCTTTTACTCTACGGTCTTTCCATCCTAATTCTAATGGTGCTAACAAATCGGTGAGTTTTTCGCCATCAAAAATCATTCGGTTCATAATTTCATCTATAAATGTTTTTAAGCTTTCAGTTTCTAATCTATGTTTTGTGGCTATGTTTATTAACTCTTTTTCTGCTTTTTCGTCCTTAAACTTTTGATACCCTTTACGTATGTCGCTTTCAGTTAAGCCTTTGCCCACTTCTAAAGTTTTTATGTAGGCAATAATATCTTCTCGCTCGTCCATTAAATTGGCACTAGAGCTTAATAGATTAATTAACTGTACACTTGTCATCTTTTGTTTAGATGGTTTGTCTTGCGTGTATTTGACTATTAAGCCAATAATGTAATCGTAATCTATAATGGCAGAAGAGAAGAGTACAAACTCAAAATCTAATTGCTCCACTATTTCTGGTAGGTCTTTACCGCCTTTATCTTGTATTTCTTTAAGTCGTTTGGCAGTATCTATATAATTACTTTTAAAAGAACGGAAATCATCAGTAGGCAACAGTTTTTCAATGGTTTCTGCTTGTGTGTCGTCTAAGTCTGTATATTGGTCTAGTTGTGTTTTTAAACGCTGTACTTCTTTAAAGGTATTTATGAACTGTGCACGAGCTTCATCTCCTCTTAGATTACTTACTTCAGATGGTGTACATTCTAAGCCATTAGACTCCATAAAGCCTTTTAAATTGGCAACTGCTTCTTGGTATTTTACAATTACTTTTGGTGCAGCATCTACAACCCAAATCTCTTTAGGATTATCTACATTAGCTCCAGAAAACAATACCATTGCTTTATCAACTGCTTCTTCTTGCTGTCTAAAATCTAAAATATTACCATAAGGTTTGGTGTCGTTGATAACTCGATTTGTACGAGAAAAGGCTTGTATTAATCCGTGATATTTTAAATTTTTATCAACGTATAAGGTGTTAAGATATTTAGAATCGAAACCAGTTAACAACATATCTACCACAATCATCACATCAATTTTATCTTTGTGAGGGACATCTTTGTTTGGGTATTTCTGAAACTTAATGCGTTGCTGCACGTCTTGATAATACCCATCAAATTCGTTTATTCTGTGGTTTGTGCCATATTGATAATTATAGTCTTCAATAATTTTAGTTAATGCTTCTTTCTTTTTATTAGGTTCAACTTCGTTATCTGCTTTTTCTTGTGGTAAATCTTCTTGTATTTGTTGAATGTCTTTGTCTCCTTCTGCTGGTGGCGAGAAAACACAAGCAATGTTTAAAGGTTTGTAGTCTTCATTTTTTTTAATTTCTTCTGCTTGTAAGTCTTTAAATAGCTCATAATATTGAATAGCATCATTTATAGAAGCTGTTGCCAAAACACTATTAAAACGTCTGTAATGTGTTGCTTTGTCGTGTTTGTTGATGATAGCATTTACAACTGCTAGTTTATGTAAATCACTTCCTGTACTAACAACTCCATCTGGTTTAAAGTAGTCGATATGAAAACGCAATACATTTTTATCTTCTATTGCATTTGTAATTGTATAAGAATGTAATTCTTGTTGAAAAACGTCTTCGGTTGTTTTGTAAGATGCTTGTTGCCCTTCAATCGTTTTGTAAGTAGCGTTTTCTTCAAAAATAGGTGTTCCCGTAAATCCAAAAAGTTGAGCTTTTGGAAAGAAGTCTTTTATCGCTTTGTGGTTTTCCCCAAACTGTGAGCGATGACATTCATCAAAAATAAAAACAACTCGTTTATCTGCTAAAGGTTCTAAACGTTCTTTGTAGTTTTTGGTGTTTTTAGAATCTAGTGCTAAACCTAATTTTTGAATGGTTGTTACAATTACCTTATCTGCATAATCTGTAGATAACATACGATTGACTAAAGTGGCAGTATTTGTGTTTTCTTCAACACTACCTTCTTGGAATTTATTGAACTCTTGGCGTGTTTGTCGGTCAAGGTCTTTTCTGTCAACAACAAATAAGCATTTTTCAATATCAGGATTATCTTTTAAAAGGGTAGAAGCCTTGAAAGAAGTTAATGTTTTTCCACTTCCTGTGGTGTGCCAAATATATCCGTTTCCTCTATTTTGGTGTATGCAATCTACAATAGCTTTTACAGCATAGATTTGATAAGGTCGCATCACTAATATTTTTTGCTCACTCGCAACCAAAACCATATAGCGACTAATCATTTTACCAAGAGTGCATTTGGTCAAGAATTTATCGGTAAAGTCGTCTAAATGATTAATTTTTTTGTTGTCCTCACTTGCTAAGGTGTAAACTGGTAAAAATTGTTCGTCTGCATTAAAAGCGAAGTGCTCATTATTGTTATTGGCAAAATAGAATGTTTTCGATTTATTGCTAACTATAAATAATTGCATAAAACACATTAACGAATTAGTATATCCGTTTCCAGCGTCATTTTTATAGTCCACAATTTGTTGCATTGCCTTATTAGGACTTACTTCTAAAGTTTTTAATTCTATCTGAACAACAGGAACGCCATTAATAAGGATAATAACATCATATCTATGATTGCTATTTTTCGTGTTTATGCGAAGTTGGTTAATGACTTCAAAGTCATTTCTGCACCAATCTTTGATATTTACAAGTGTATAATGTAATGGTGTTCCATCTTCACGAGTAAACGTATTTGTTTTTCTTAAATAATTAGAAGACGTAAAAACGTCAGGATTTACAATTTCTTCTCGTAATTTTTCAAATTCGGAATCGGTTAAATGAACTCTGTTAAGCGTTTCAAATTTTTCACGAAAATTTTGCTCCAGAGCATCTAAGTCACGAATATCCTTTCGATAGGTGTATTTTAAATCTTGTAATCTCCCTACAAGTCCATATTCTATATCAGCTTCTTTAACTATGTCCATTCAATCTTCCTTTATTAATGCTTTTACTTCAACCTTTAGGATTTTTGAAATCTCAAACAGCGTTTCCAAACTTGGTTGTCTTCTGTTCTGAGCGTAAGAGTTTACCATATTGTAACTCTTTCCTAACTGTTCTGCCAACCAGATTTGTTTAATTCCTTTCTCTTCTAAAACCTCTTTTATTCGGTTCATTTTGAATTTATTTAATTCAGTCCACTAATGTAAAAAACTATTTTCATTATCTCATTAAATGAGTAGATAAATAATCATTCAGTTTGGGTGAGCGTAGGGGAAAGGCAAGCTCTTTTTATTTTGTGAGGCACGAGCAAAATGAAATGTGCTTGACTGTGCGGTTGGCTTTTCAGAGCTTGTGTACAACTAGTTATATAGTAACTCTTATTACGCATATCCCGTAAATATGTCAGGTTATGGTAAGATTCTTGTTACCGCTATCACGTAAAGATAACTTTTTTATGGCAGTGTCTAATGGACTACTTATTTGCTGTAAATCTTTGCGCGTTACGTGTGTGTAAATCATCGTTGTTTCTGGCCTACTGTGGCCAAGAAGCTCTTGTATGTATCTAATGTCTGTTCCTTGTTCTAGCATATGCGTAGCATAACTATGACGAAGTGTATGTGGTGTTACTGTTTTTGTAATACCAGCTGCTTTTGTGTTTTTTCTTAAAAATGCACGTATAGATTCTGCACTGTATTTACCACCTTTTGGATTTTCAATAAAATAGGCTTTTGGTTTATAGGTGTTATGGTAGTTTTTTAATAAAGGAAAAAGACTTTCGGCAACTGTGGTGTACCTGTCTTTTCGGCCTTTGCCATTTTTTACATAAAGTTGTTTTCGGTTAAAGTCAAAATCACTTAGTTTTAAATTTATAAGCTCGCCTACGCGTAGTCCAGATCCGTAAAGCATGGCTATAACTGTACGATGTTTTAAGTTTTTTGTAGTTTGTAAAATACGTAGTACTTCTTCTATACTTAATACAATTGGTAGCTGACGGTCTTTCTTTGGCATGTTTATTTTATCTACATCTATTGAGCATGCCGGATAAAAATAGGCAAAGTGCTTAAAACCACTCACCATTTGTCTGTGTGTGCTAATAGCGTAGTTTAATTTTTTTACAGTCCATTCTATATACTGCCTTACATCTGTTTCGTTAAGGTCATTTATAGGCTTAGATGCTGTAAAACGCAAAAATTCTAGTATAAAATTGCCATACGATGTAATGGTGCTTTCGCTAAAACGCTTGCCTTTTAAAAATTCTAAAAACTGTTTATAGACTAGTGCTTTTTCATTATTTAAGGGTTTTAGCTTTAGCTTAACTTTTTTATTAAATGGCTCAATAATAGTTGGCTCTGTTTCTTTTACAAATCTTATACCTTCCTTTTTAAGATCTGCTTTAAGGTTTTGCAATGTAACGTCCTCGTTGTGTATATAAAATGTTCTATGTGTTTGCGTCCAATGTACACCCTTAATGTTTTTAATACATTCTTTAAGTTTAAAGTCGAACTTAAATTTAATTGCAATACAACTTTTTGCATTGTGTGTAAATGGTGCTAATGAGATAGTATGCATTCTGATTTATAAATAGTTACAGTTATAAATATAAGAAAAAAAGTCCAACATTTCTGTCAGACTTTTAATATACTATCATTACAAAAAGAATTAATCTTCTTTTTTGTCTTCTCTAGGTTTACGATCGTCACGTTTGTTATCACGACCTCTATTGTCACGAGAACCTCTGTTATCACGTCCACCAGAACGTTTATCATCTCTTGGTGGTCTTGCTACATAACCTTCTGGTTTTGGTAAGATTGCTTTACGAGATACTTTCTCTTTACGCGTTCTTGGATCTTGACCAAAATACTTAACATCAAATACATCTCCCATGTTTACCACATCAGATACATTTTCTGTACGTTCCCATGCCAATTCACTTACGTGCAATAATACTTCGTTTCCTGGGGCATCCATATACTCAACAACAGCACCAAAATCTAACATTTTAATAACTTTTACTTCGTACACGCTACCAACTGTAGGTTTAAATAATAATGATTCTATTTTTGCCATAACAGCATCAATACCTGTTCTGCCAACACCTAAAATTTCAACAATACCTTCTTCAGTTACTGGATCTTCGTTAATAACGATAGTGGTCTCAGTTTCTTTTTGCATTTCCTGAATTACTTTTCCTCCAGGTCCAATTAAAGCACCAATAAATTCATTAGGAATACGTCTTGTTACCATTGTAGGAGCGTGATCTTTCACATCTGCATTTGGTGTAGCAATGGTATCTGTTAATTTCTCTAAGATATGTAAACGACCAGCACGTGCTTGTTTTAAAGCATTTACTAAAATCTCGTAAGACAATCCTTTTACTTTAATATCCATTTGGCAAGCTGTAATACCGTCAGCAGTACCTGTTACTTTAAAATCCATATCACCAAGGTGATCTTCATCTCCTAAAATATCAGATAATACAGCATAGTTTCCAGATTCTGCATCAGAGATTAATCCCATTGCAATACCAGAAACTGGTTTTTTCATTTGAACACCAGCATCCATTAAAGCCATAGTACCTGCACAAACCGTAGCCATAGAAGATGAACCGTTAGATTCTAATACTTCAGAAACTACACGCACTGTGTAAGGGCAATCGTCAGGAATCATTCCTTTTAAACCACGTTGTGCTAAATTACCATGACCTACTTCTCTACGAGATGTTCCACGAATTGGTCTAGCTTCACCTGTACAAAAAGGTGGGAAGTTATAATGTAAATAGAAATTCTCTTCACCTTCGTAAGATGGCATATCTATTTTGTTAGCATCTCTAGATGTTCCTAAAGTTACTGTTGCTAATGCTTGAGTTTCTCCACGTGTAAAAATTGAAGAACCGTGAGTTGAAGGTAAGTAATCTACCTCACACCAAATTGGTCTAATCTCGTCAGTCTTACGACCATCTAAACGTAAGCCTTCATTTAAGGTTAAATCTCTAATAGCAGCTTTTTCAGCTTTTCTATAATAATCAGAAATTAAACCACCAAAATCTTCTGTTTCTTCTTCAGAAAATGAGGCTTTAATCGCTTCTTTTATCTCTTTAAATGCTGCACTTCTCTCATGCTTAGACGATCCAGCTTTTGCAATAGCATACACTTTATCGTAAGCCATGTCGTGAATCTTCTTAGCTAAATCGGCTTCTTCTCTTTCACCTTCGTATTCTCTGACGTCTTTCTTACCAAATGCTTCAGCTAAACGTAATTGCGCAGCACATTGTACTTTAATAGCTTCATGTGCAAACTTAATAGCATCTGCCATTTCTTCTTCAGAAATCTCATCCATTTCACCTTCTACCATCATTACTGAGTCGGCAGAAGCACCAATCATCATATCTAAATCAGATTCTGCTAATTGTGCACGTGTTGGGTTAATTACAAATTCGCCGTTTACACGACCAACTCTAGCTTCAGAAATCGCACATTCAAAAGGGAAATCTGATAATTGAATAGCTGCCGAAGCGGCTAAACCTGCCATAGCATCTGGCATAACATCATCGTCATGAGACATTAACTGTATCATTACCTGTGTTTCAGCTGTATAATCTTTTGGGAATAATGGGCGTAAAACGCGGTCTACTAAACGCATCGTTAATACTTCACCATCACTCGGTCTTGCTTCTCTTTTAAAGAAACCACCAGGATAACGCCCTGCAGCTGCAAATTTCTCTCTATAATCTACCGTTAATGGTAAAAAACCAAGATCTTTTTGTTCGTAATTGGAAACAACTGTACATAATAACATACATTTTCCCGATGTTACAACAACAGAACCATGGGCCTGTTTTGCTAATTTTCCGGTTTCGATAGTAATTTCTCTACCGTCCCCTAGGTCTATGACCTCTTTAAATACTTTTGGAATCATAAATTTTTAAATTCTAGTCTCATTATTGCAAAGTGCATTTAAGACTGTTAAACAATGGTCGTTGTGTTGTTGTGTGTAGTTGTTGTGTGACCAATGAAAAACCGCTAGTCCTGAATTTGTTTCAGAATCTTATGCTTATTCATAATTTCGGATGTTAAACGCTTCCGATTGCGTTATATATTTGGGCGTTACCCTAAAAAGGGTCGGGCTTTTTACTCTATCTTTTTTGAAGAAAAATCAAAAAAGGGTGCCGCTACAAATACGAAATATTCACGATTTCGTATATTAAATAGAGTTGCATGAGTAATCCCTAACGCAAATAAAAAACCACGCTAATAAGCGTGGTCTTTTTATTGAGATTATTTTCTTAATCCTAATTCTTTTACTATCGCACGATATCTTAAAACATCTTTCTTAGTTAAGTAATCTAGTAAGCTTCTTCTTTTACCAACTAATTTTACTAATGAACGTTCCGTATTATAATCTTTACGATTTTGTTTAAGGTGCTCAGTTAAATAGTTAATTCTGTAAGTGAATAATGCAATCTGTCCTTCTGCAGAACCAGTGTCTTTTGCATCTTTACCATGTTTTTTAAAGATGGCTTCTTTTTCTTTTTGATCTAAATACATTCTAATATTATTGTAAATGATTGTTATGTACAATGAAAGGTTTTCTTTCAAGCGCCAAATATAATGAAAATTAAGAATTTGAGATACTTTTACTGCCTCTTTTTTTTATGAAGAATTAGCAATCGTTATCACATCTAAAAATAAGTAAATAGTTGTTTTAAAGATTGTCTATAGCTATAGATAAATTAATGCTTATAGTGATATCAAAACTTACAGGTGCATTATTTATTGTACCTGCTATTAATACAACCGTTTCTGTAGTGTTTTTAAAAACAGCACTACTCATGTTTAGTAAAAAACCGTTTTTTACTTCAAAAATAGTAGTATTAGTACTGGCTTCTTGTAGATTTATGTCTTCAATTTCTATTCTAACACCACCAATTATAATAGATGGATCTGATAATTTAGTGTCTATATTGCCATTAAAATTACTGATGCTGTACGTGAGTTTGTTAATTTGAGCATCAATAATTAAAGGCTGATTATCTAAAATATCTTGGTTTGATGAGATGTCTAAGCGTGTAGAATTATTTACTTGTATTAAGTTAGATGCCGTTTGTGTAACATTAAAACTTGATGTTGTTGAGAAATTATCCGTTACAGTTCTAAATGTAAAAGGGTCTTCTTTTTGGCAAGAGGCTAGCGTTATTAATATAATAAGTAGGGTGATAGCGTATTTTAATTTTTTCATAACGTTACAATTAGTTAACATACTAACACTAAATATACAAAAAAAACAAAGGGTCTAAAACGTTATATTTTTTAGACCCTTATTTTTTTATACAGAAGCTCTTAATGGCTGATTTGTAATTAAATCTATATACAAATTTACCTTATCTTTTAAATGTTTACGGTGCGTTATAAAATCTAAAAAGCCGTGTTCTAATAAAAACTCTGATGTTTGAAACCCTTCTGGTAATTCTTTACCTGTGGTGTCTCTTACAATTCTAGGTCCTGCAAAGCCAATAAGTGCGCCTGGCTCGGCAATATTTATATCGCCTAACATAGCAAAAGAAGCCGTAGTGCCACCTGTAGTTGGGTCTGTACATAATGATATGTAGGGTATGCCAGCGTCTGCTAATTGTGCAAGTTTCACAGAGGTTTTAGCCAATTGCATTAAAGATAATGCAGCTTCCATCATACGTGCTCCACCAGACTTGCTAATAATCATAAATGGCATCTTTTTCTTTAAGGCATAGTCTGCAGCTCTAGCAATTTTTTCGCCAACAACACTTCCCATAGAACCACCAATAAAACTAAAATCCATACAGGCAATAACTAAATCTTTTCCGTTAGATTTACCTACTGCTGTTTTTACGGCATCTTTTAAATTTGTTTTTTCTTGAGCAGCTTTTAAACGGTCTGGATACTTTTTTGTATCTACAAACTTTAATGGATCTTTTGATGTTAAAGTCGCATCTAGCTCCTTAAATTTATTATCGTCAAATAAGATTTCAAAATATTCTTTACTACCAATTCTTACGTGGTATCCGTCTTCTGGACTTACATAAAAGTTTTGCTCTAACTCTTTGGTGTCTATTATTTTTCCTGTTGGGGATTTGTACCAAAGCCCTTTAGGTGTGTCTTTTTTTTCTTCGGTAGAGGTTTGTATACCTTTATCTTTTCTTTTAAACCAAGCCATATAAAATTACTATTATAATCCCTCGACTGTGCTTAGGATAGGTTTACGATTTTAGATTCTAAATTATCTTAAATCGGTATTTTTAGTTAGTTGTTCCTTTTTAACTATAAGGTGTACAAAATTACTACTTATTTGGTTAAAGCCAAAAATAGAAAGCTTTATATGTAAAATTGATTTTTACATATACAAAAACCCACTAAAACCTAGATTATTAAGCTTTAATGGGTTGTTTGTTTATTATAAGCTAGGCTTATAAGGTATCTACGTTGTTTAAATCTTCAAAAGCTTTTTTAAGTCTTGCAACAAAAGCTTCTTCTCCTTTGCGTAACCAAGCACGAGGATCGTAATACTTTTTGTTTGGTATATTATCACCATCAGGATTACCAATTTGTGTTTGTATGTAGTCCTTTTTATCTAAAATATAATCTCTTACACCAGATGTAAAAGCATATTGCATATCGGTATCAATATTCATTTTAATAACACCATAGCTAATACCTTCTCTAATTTCTTCTACCGTAGAGCCAGATCCGCCATGAAAAACAAAATCAATATGGTTATGCCCAACGTTATATTTTTCTGAAATATAATCTTGAGAGTTTTTTAAGATTTTTGGTGTTAATTTTACGTTACCTGGTCTGTAAACTCCATGTACATTACCAAAGGCGGCAGCAATAGTAAACTGGTCGCTAATTTTACTTAACTCTTCGTAGGCATAAGCTACTTCTTCTGGTTGTGTATATAATTTAGAAATATCTACATCGCTATTATCTACACCGTCTTCTTCACCACCTGTTATACCAAGTTCTATTTCTAGTGTCATACCCATTTTGCTCATGCGCTTAAGGTATTTTTTACAAGTCTCTATGTTCTCTTCAATAGGCTCTTCAGATAAATCTATCATATGAGAGCTGTAAAGCGATTTACCTGTTTCTGCAAAATGTACCTCACTAGCGTCTAGTAAACCATCTATCCAAGGTAATAGTTTTTTAGCACAGTGGTCTGTATGTAAAATTACAGGTACTCCGTAAGCTACTGCCATTTCGTGTACGTGTTTAGCACCAGCAACAGAGCCAGCTATAGCAGCCTTTTGGTTTTCGTTGCTAAGACCTTTACCAGCATTAAATAAGCCACCTCCATTAGAAAATTGAATAATAACTGGTGCATTTAACGCCTTAGCAGTTTCTAAAACTCCGTTAATAGAGCTAGATCCAATAACATTAACTGCAGGTAAGGCAAAGCCTTTTTCTTTAGCTAATTTAAAAATTTCTTGAACTTCTCTTCCTGTTGCAACGCCAGGTTTAATATTATGACTCATAATTTATTAATTGAAAATTTAGAAGTCAAAAATACGGAAATTCTTAGTATTTATTAAAGTGCGTTGGTCATTAAATAGCGAAAACGATATAGTTGAAAGGTGTGAAAAGCGTGTTTTTAAAAGGGATAATTAATACCAATATTATAAACTGCATTTCTAAAATTATAATCTCTAAACCATCTGTTTCCTATATCTTGTGCTGGGTCGTATGTTTTAAAACCGACATCAAAACGTAGTACAAAAAAGTCAAAATCGTAACGGGTACCAAAGCCAGAGCCAACAGCAATGTCTTTTAAAGAACTAAAATCTGTAAACGTGGCCGCTTCTTCTTCTACATTATCTAATACATTCCAAATATTACCTGCATCTACAAATAGGGCTCCTCTAAATTTGCCAAACAGTACAAAACGTTGTTCTGCACTTAGATGAATTTTAAAGTTAGCTTCATTAAACTCATTGGTTGTTTTAGAGCTTCCTGGCCCTAAGTTATAAGCTGCCCAGGCTCTATTGTCGTTTGGGCCTCCAGCAAAGAAACTTTCTGCAAATGGTATGCTATTAGAGTTGCCATAAGGTATTGCAATACCAGCATAACTTCTTAAAGCGAGTATGTTTTTTCTGCCAAAATCAAAATATTTTATGTAATCTACTTCTGTCTTAAAATATTGCGAAAATGCAACTCCAAATACATTATAATTGCCATTTTCATTTCTGTCTTGTCCAGTAAGTTTTGTAATATTAGATAAGAGGTTACCCGCAAGTTCTACACGCCATTTAAAAACAGAAAAATCGTTATCTAAAATATCTTTACGGTTGTCTTTTTTGTAATCAAAACTTGTAGAAAATATAAGGTTATTTTCTGTTAGTCGTTCTTTACGTTCTTCAATAGAATTAACTGTAGCAAAATCTTCATCGTTTTGATTTAAGATAGTGTTGTTTGTTAATACATCATTTATAAATATATCTGCAGCAGAAAATCTATTTGCAGCACTCGCAGGTAGTGCTAAACTTTCGTCATCGTTAATGTAATTAATACTTCGGGCTATATTATCTAATCTGTCAAAAGAGTTAGAGTACACACCAAAATAATTACTGGTGTTAAGGTTTTTTACAAACTGAATATTAAAAAGTTCTAAGTTATTAGAAACTGTTTTAGAAGGTATCCATTTGTAGGCTACAACACCAGAAATGGTTTGTTTATCTAAACCAATGTTTTGTTGACTTGTAGCAGAGAGGTTTATAACAGTGCTAGGTGCCATGTATTTTGGTATGATTTTATCGGTATTAAAAGGTGTGAAAAAACGCGGTATGGTTAATCTAACGTTTCCTCCAAATTCATTAATATCAAAAAAAGAGGTTTCGTCATCAGACCTTGTTTTAGATGCACCTATGGCTGCAATACCTGTGATTTCTAAAGTTTCAGCTCCCCTAAATACATTTCTTATTTTTAAGCCCGTGTTAAAAGAAAAGCCAATGGTTTGAATATTACTTTGAGAAATTTCTGGATCAAAACTTAAACTGTATTTCTTTTTTGGGTCTAAAAAAACATTGGCGGTTAGTGTGGTGTCTGCTTCATTTTCTACATAGAAAATGCTGTTGGTTTTAAACATTTGTAGGTCAGAAAGGTAACGAGAAGTTCTGCTTCGTGCTAAATCGCTATAAGCATCACCGTTATTAATAAACATGGCGTCTGTTATTGCTTTTGGTCTAAAACGTAACTTGTTTTTGCTGTACAGCGTATAGCCTTGGTATTGTGTGGTGTCTGATATGGTTTTAAAACGGTTTTCAAAATTATCATCTGTAAAAATGTTAACCGCTTTTATTTTGTAGCTTTTAAAAGGTTTGGTGTAGACAGAATCATCTGTTCTTACACTGTGGTTGCTAATTATTAATTCGGTATTTACCTTGTGCTTTGTTCCTATTGTATCTGTGACAAAACGAATGTAGTCTTTACCAAAATGATAAAAACCAACATTACGTAAATAGGTATTTATACGATCGCGTTCATTTTCTAAATTTTCTTCATCGTATTGTTCTCCTTTTTTTATTAGAGATGCTTTACTAAATGTATTGTAAAGCGAATCTATAGCAGGTGTACTAATAATAGGTATGACTGCATCTATATTATAAGGGGTGTTTTTTGTAACTTTATAGGTTATTTCTGCGCGTTTAGTACTGTCTTTTTTTAGGGTGTAAGTTACTTTATTGTCAAACCAGCCTTTGCTATAGTAGTATTTTCTAAGCATATTGGCTGTTTTAATAGTTTTGTCTTCATTTAAAACAACAGGTGCCTCACCAGTGCGTTTTAGCCAACTATTAAAGTTTTGTTTTGCATCTATTTGTTTGTTGAATTGTTTTCTAGATAATAAAGTGATGCGTCGTTTTACTTTTAAAGTATCACTAAGAATATTAGCATTAATTATAGAGTCTATATTTGGACGTGCTAAATTATAAATATGAAGTTTTAGCGGAAAACGGATGCCTAAAAAACCTTCTAAACCATTATTTGTTTTTTGAATAATAATATTATTAATGCGCTCATCATTAATTGTTATGCTATCTGCAATAATCGTGTTTTTAGTAATAAGATACTCATTTGCCTTAACACGCTTTACAATATTACACGAGGCAAGGCTTATGCAGATTAGGGTTAATACGCTTGCCCTACAAAATATTTTGTAGTTTTTAATTAAGAATATATTGCGACAGGGCAAACTCAAAAGTCTCTATTTTTTTTGATATTGATAAAGCTATACAAATATTAGTCCAAAAAAGATTTACTTTGTAATAACACTAACAAATGTAAATACATTTTAATGTTATCAAAGAATCAAATAAAGTTAATTAAAAGTTTAGGTCAAAAAAAATATAGGCAGCAATTAAATTTGTTTACTGTAGAAGGTATAAAAGGGATTAATGAGTTTTTAAAATCTAACTACAAATTACAAACCTTATTTACAACAGCATCTGTTTTTGAAACAGAAAGCCATTTGGTGCAAGACATAACAGAGGTTGAGTTAAAAAAAATAACAGCGCTTAAAAATCCTAACACAGCATTAGCAATTTTTGAAATGCCACAACAGCGTTTGCCATCTAACAAGGGGTTAAAAATAGCTTTAGATGCTATTAGAGATCCTGGTAATTTGGGTACAATTATAAGATTATGCGATTGGTATGGTGTGCAAGATTTAATTTGTAGTACAACAACTGTAGATTGTTATAATACTAAAGTTGTACAAGCAACAATGGGCTCATTAACTCGTGTTAATGTAACTTATCTTAGTTTAGAGTCGTATTTAGAAACCACTAAATTACCTGTTTTTGGTACGTTTATGGATGGTGAAACTATTTACACTTCAAACTTACCCGAAGAAGGTGTCATTGTTTTAGGAAATGAAGCCAATGGTATTTCTAAATCTGTTGAGGATTTAGTGCGTAGAAAAATTACAATTCCGCAGTTTGGCAAATCGGCAACTACCGAAAGTCTTAATGTTGCAAATGCTGGTGCAATTGTTTTAAGCGAATTTAGACGGCGCTCTATTGAAAAGTAAAATTAATAAATACACCTCGTGTTTGCATACTCGCTACATTACCCGTCCATGGACTATTAGGATCAGCATCTTTAACAATTTCGTTATTCATTGCAAAAACACCGCGAATTGAAGGCGTAAATTTAAAATACAGTAGGTAGAGGTCAATACCAAAACCTATTTCATAAAAGTAAGTATTCTTTGTCATTCTAAACTGCCCAGCGCTATTATCGTCTGGGTTATCTTGGTTGCTAGATAGGTTTAGCGCTGCAGAAAACCCTCCAATAATAAAAGGCTTAAAGTTATTGATACGTTTTGTAGAAATTTTTAATAATAGAGGCACGTGTATGTATGTAGATTTTATCTCTCTCAGTAAATCTGAGTCATTAAAATCTGTACCTGCAAAGTAGTTTTCATCGTAACGCATGTTTCTAGTACTAAAAAACACACCAGGTTCTAGCCTTATATTCATGTAGTTGTTAATTCGTAAATCTCCTATTAACCCCAAGTGAAAGCCAAAAGAATTATCTACAAGTATGTCCTTTAAATCTTCATTGTAGTCAAACTCAAAATCATACTGGTTAAACCCAAGAAAATAACCCCAAGACAGTAATTTTTGGTCAATATTATCTGGGTTATTAGCAACTTTTTCTTTTGTAAATAATTGAGCGTTTACGTTTTGAAACGTAAAGAATAGCGCTATTACAAGGACAATGTGCTTCATATTATGCTTTAGTTGCGGTGTAAATTGTAGCCACACCCATAGTTTGTGGCAGGTCTTTAACATTATTAAACCCTGTTTTTCTTAAAATATTGTTTAAAGCTTCACCATAAGGAAAAACTGAGGCTGATTCACTAAGGTATTTATACGCTACTTGGTCTTTTGAAAACAGCTTACCAATGGTTGGTAAAATAAATCTTGAGTAGGTATTGTAACCAAATCGGTATAAAGGATTTGTTGGTACAGAGGTTTCAAGTATTACAAAAATACCATTTGGTTTTAAAACTCTTAAAATTTCGGAAAGCCCTTTTTCTAAATTCTCAAAATTTCGCACACCAAAGGCTACAGTAATAGCATCAAAAGTATTATCCTTAAAGGGTAAATCTTCAGAATCACCAATAACCATAGAGATAATACCATCTAGTTTTTTAGTCGAAATTTTTTGGCGTCCTACCTCTAGCATGCCATCGCTAATGTCTAATCCAATAATTTCTTTAGCACTAGTATGTGTTAAGCTAATTGCTAAATCGCCAGTACCAGTAGCAATGTCTAGTATGTTATTTGGTTTTTTTTCATTAACAATTTTTACAACTTTATTTCGCCATTTAATATCTATACCAAAAGAGATGACTCTATTTAGGCCATCATATTCTTTAGAGATGGTATCAAACATTTGTGTGACCTGCGCTTTTTTAGTCGCTTCACTGTCTTTGTATGGCTTCACTTTTTCTGACATGCAAACTTTTTTGCAAATATAAGTTATTATAAGACTATAGTATAGTTTCAAACTATAATTGTGATGTTCTTAGACAACACTGATACCGTAAAATATATGTATATTTGTACGTCTATTTCAATACTAAATAATGAAATCGACACGTTAAATTTATAGTGACTCTATAACTAGAGACTATCTTTTTAATCATTAGAGATTCCATGTGACAAAAAAAGCAATTAAAATTAACACATGAAAATAATTATCGCAGGTGCTGGTGAAGTAGGATTTCATTTGGCTAAATTATTATCTTATGAGTCGCAAGAAATTACTCTCATAGACACTAAAAAAGATAGCCTAAATTACGCTGGTGAACATTTAGACATTAAAACCATTAAAGGCGATGCCACTTCTATAGCCATTTTACGAGAAGCTCGTATAGACACTGCAGGCCTTTTTATTGCTGTAACATCATCTGAAACTACTAATATTACTGCTTGTGTTTTGGCAAAACAATTAGGCGCACAACGTACCATTGCCAGAATATCAAACACAGAGTTTATTGATAATAAGGAAACCGTAGGATTTTCTAAGTTTGGTATTGATGAGTTAATCTCGCCAGAGTCTCTTGCAGCTTCTGAAATAGAATTACTCCTCAATCAATATGGTTTTAATGACACGTATGAGTTTGAAGAAGGCGCACTAACCATGTTGGGTTTGCGTTTGTCTAGAACAGCTACTTTTGTTGGTAAAACCGTAAAAGAAGCTGCAGATATTTACCCAGAGTTACATTTTATCCCTATAGCAATTCAGCGTTACGGCACGCAATACACTATTATACCACGCGGCGATACCCAATTTAAAGAAGGCGATAAAGTGGTTTTTGTAACCTCTAAAGGTGGTGATGCCGAATTGTTTGATTTATCTGGAAAAGTAAAAGTAGAAATAAAGAATGTAATGATTCTTGGCGGTAGTAAAATTGGTTTTAAAACAGCCAAAGATTTATGCGCCAGTAAGTTTAATGTAAAATTAGTAGAGAGCAGAAAAACAATAGCCGAAGATTTAGCAGACCAATTACCAAATGCTTTAGTTATTTGTGGTGATGGTAGAAATGTTGAAATTTTACAAGAAGAAAACATATCTGAGATGGATGCTTTTATATCTGTTACAGGTAATTCTGAAACTAATATTATGTCTTGCTTGTTAGCAAAGTCTAAAGGTGTTAAAAAAACCATTGCTTTGGTAGAAAACATGGATTACTACCAACTATCGCAATCTATAGGTATCGATACTTTAATTAACAAAAAGTTACTTGCTGCAAATAATATTTTTAGATACATAAGAAAAGGTGAGGTAGTCGCTATGACCAAACTTACAAACATGAATGCTGAACTTTTAGAGTTTGTGGTTAAGCCAAATTCTAAGATTACAAATAAGCGTATAAAAGATTTAAAATTTCCGAGATCAGCCATTTTTGGAGGTGTTATAAGAGATGGTAAAGGTTTAATTCCTCTTGGAAGTTTTAAAATTGAGTCTGGTGACCGTGTGGTGGTTTGTTGTTTGCCAAGATCTATTTCGGAGGTTGAATCATTTTTTTCTTAATAACTAAGTTTTTTTGAAAATTAGCGTCATCAAATATCCGACTTTGCATTCACAGCAATTTTAAATATGAATAGATAGTATGACTAGAATGCATTTAAATTATAAAATTATTTTTTACTTTTTTGGACTTCTACTTTTGTTCAATGGTGGTTTTATGATGATATCTACTTTAATAAGTTTTATCTATAAAGATGGTGTTACACTACAGCTCTTTTTAGCAGGTTTTGTTACTCTACTTATGGGGACTTTTGCAATGTTAGGCACCAAAAATCATCGCAAAGAAATGAACAAACGCGAAGGTTATATTGTCGTAGCCTTTGGCTGGGTTGTAATGTCATTAACCGGTACATTACCTTATCTGTTAACAGATGCTATACCATCTTTTACAAATGCTTTTTTTGAAACTATGTCTGGCTATACCACCACAGGTGCAAGTATTTTAAACGATATTGAAGTTGTACCAAAGGGTGTTTTATTTTGGCGTAGTACTACACATTGGATAGGTGGTATGGGAATTATTGTTTTAGCCATCGCCATATTACCCTTACTTGGTGTAGGTGGTATGCAACTTTTTGCTGCAGAAGCACCAGGTCCTGGTGGTGATAAATTACATCCCAGAATAACAGACACAGCCAAACGTTTGTGGTTAATTTATGTAGGTTATACAGCTGCAGAAACAATTTTACTTCAAGTAGCTGGTATGTCATTTTTTGATGCTATTAACCATGCTTTAAGCACGCTCTCAACAGGTGGGTTTTCTACAAAAAATGCCAGTGTAGCACATTGGAATAACAACCCTGCGATACAATACATCATCATTTTCTTTATGTTTTTAGCAGGTACTAATTTTGTGTTAAGCTATTATATGTTTAAAGGTAATGTGGTTAAGATTATTAAAGATGATGAGTTTAAACTCTACTTTAGGTTTATCGCTATTTTTACAGTTGTTGCCGCATTACTTATATATTTTAATGCAGATGTGTCTAAATCGTCAATAGACCATCCTATGGTTTTGGGTGAAGGTGAAAGCGCCTTTAGACATGCTTTATTTCAAATTTTAGCCATAATAACAACAACAGGTTTTGTATCTGCAGATTATACACTATGGACACCCTTTTTAACGGTTTTCTTTTTCGGACTTATGTTTTTAGGTGGCTCAGCAGGTAGTACCTCTGGAGGTGTTAAAGTAATGCGTCATCTTATTTTAATAAAAAATGGTTTCCTTGAGTTTAAACGCGCACTGCATCCTAATGCTATTTTAAAAGTACGCTATAATAATAAGTCTGTTTCTGGTGATATTGTTTTTAATATTCTAGGCTTTTTTATACTCTATATGTTATCGTTTATAATAGGTGCACTTGTGTTTTCTATGTTAAAGATAGATTTTGTGTCTGCAATAGGTCTTTCAGCATCGAGTTTGGGTAATGTTGGGCCTGCTTTAGGTGATTTTGGACCTGTAAATAATTATGCAAATTTACCCGCTTTAGGTAAATGGTGGGCTTCTTTTTTAATGCTAATTGGGCGTTTAGAATTGTTTACGGTATTAATTTTATTTACACCGTTTTTCTGGAGGAATAGATAATTAATTACTCGTTATATAAAGTGTACACTTTTTTTTAAGATTTTAAACATATAATTTTACATGTTTGTGGTGATTTCTTACCTAATAAATAACCTAAATTTCAACTTTTTTTAAGATTTCTCAAGCGTTAGCTAGTCTATAATTTTACTGCCGTTTCAATACGTTAGTATATTGTCTTTTAGACTGTTGTTTTGCTTTTTGCTGTAACATTTTTAGTAGTTGTGCGTCATATTTATGTAATCAATCAGTGTTGAACTTGTTTCGGCACAAAAAAAAATCAATCATGGAATTAGTAGTAAATCAAGAATTAGAATTTGTACCAGAACCCATTACGGTGTCTAACTGTGAAAATAACGGATTATTAAATTCTACTTACAAATCTGTTGTAAAAGAGAATTTTAGTAAAGCAACCACTAAAACGGTATTTGGTATTAGACAACGCCTTAAGTCTTCTCAATTTAATACGGTAAACCATACAGCAGTTATCTTAAAACTATCGGTATTTGCATTGGTGTTAGTGGCTTTATTCTAGTAGAACTTATGCGTTTAGACTTAACGTACTTTAAAGTAGCGTTTTTGTGGTGCTGAATTTATTTTAGAATACTTAGCACATTTAGATTTGTAAACACGTAATAATGTAGTGTAAAAGTGATCTTCTGGTGTTAATTATAACCTTTTAAATTATTAAACTATGCCATCAGGAGAATCTATGTTGAGTACTATAAAAAGTAACAAAAGCGTAATGCTAGATAAATCTAAACGGTTTAGAAAGACATTAGGTGGTTATGGTAAAAACAAAAAAACACAATATAATCTACCTAAAGCCTCAGCTGAGCAGTTGTTAATGATTAGAGAAAACTTAAAAAAAGAGCATCGCTTTCTTTGGTTAAAAGTTGTAGGGTTATTTATTGTAATAATTATGGGTCTAGTTTGGTTATTTACATTAGTATAAATAAGTAAAGTTTTAGATCTGAAATAAAAAAAAGCCGTAAGTCAAACAAATGAATTACGGCTTTTTATATGTGGTAAAATGCTTAGTTTAGAGCTTCCTTAATGCGCTTTATGGCTTCTTTAATATTGTCTTGCGACGCTGCATAAGATATACGTATACAGTTAGGATTGCCAAAAGCATCACCAGTTACTGTGGCTACAAGCGCTTCTTCTAGTAAAAATAGAGACATGTCTGTAGCATTTTCTATTGTTTTCCCTTTTAAGATTTGACCAAAATAAGCCGAAACATCTGGAAACACATAAAAAGCACCTTCGGGCTCATTAGTCTTAAAACCAGGGATGTCATTTAATAAGTTTAAAATAAGCTCGCGTCTTACTTTAAACTCATCGACCATGTATTGTACTTTAGAAGGGTCTGCTTCTAATGCAGTTATTACTGCGCGTTGAGCTATACAATTTGCACCACTAGTAATTTGGCCTTGCATTTTGTTACAAGCACGTGCAATCCAATCTGGTGCGCCAATATAGCCAATTCTCCAACCGGTCATTGCAAAGGCTTTAGATACACCATTTACAGTTATTGTTCTGTCAAACATATCATCAAATTGTGCCATACTAAAATGGTCTCCAATAAAATTGATGTGTTCGTATATTTCATCTGAAAGCACATATATGTTTGGATGCTTTTTTAGTACATCTGCAAGTGCTCTTAATTCTTCTTTACTGTATACAGATCCGCTTGGGTTACAAGGTGAGCTGTACCAAATCATTTTGGTTTTTGGTGTAATGGCAGCTTCTAATTGTGCCGCTGTCATTTTAAAATCATTCTCAATATCTGTTTTAACTTCTACAGGTACACCATCGTTAAGTTTAACGATATCACGATAACTTACCCAATATGGACAAGGTAAAATGACTTCGTCTCCTTTATTTAATAGTACTGAAGCGACATTAAATAGCGATTGTTTAGCACCTGTTGAAACTACAATTTGTGGCAAGGTGTAGTTAAGGTTATTATCGCGTTTAAACTTTGTGATAACGGCTTCCTTTAATTCGGTGTACCCATCTACTGGCGTGTAACTATTATAGTTTTCGTTAATGCCTTTGATAGCTGCATCTTTTATAAAATCTGGTGTGTTAAAATCTGGTTCACCAAGGCTTAAGCCAATGATGTCTTTACCTTGTTCTTTTAATTCTCTGGCTTTTGCAGCCATAGCTAATGTAGCTGAGGTAGATAGATTATTAATTCTATCAGAAAGTTGGTTCATTGTAATACGTTGTTTAGACTGAGAAATTAATTAAGCCATACTTGGCTTTTTACCTAGTTCTTTTAGTTGTTGATAGTGCTCTGTAATAGCTGTCCACATAGAGTTGTACTCGTTGTAAGGTAAGCTAAACTCGTGTGCAGTTTCTCTTACTATTTTTGCTATGTTCTTGTAGTGTACATGGCTAATATGAGAGAATAAATGGTGCTCTACTTGCCTGTTTAAACCACCAGTATAAAATTCTACAATCCAACTTTTTGGTGAAAAATTTGAGGTTGTAAACAGTTGGTGAATAGCCCAAGTGTTTTTCATGTTTCCATTTTCGTCTGGTAATGGCATTTCTGTATTTGGCATTACATGCGCTAACTGAAAAACAACACTAAGAATCATACCAGCTGTATAGTGCATTATTAAGAACCCAACTAAAACTTGCCACCAAGCGTAACCAAGTGCTAATGGTAAAACGACCCAAATAGAGTAATATATTATTTTACCAATGATTAGTTTTGTCCATTGTACCGCAGGACTAGGGAAATCGCCATAAGATAATTTTCGTTTTAAGTATTGGTACGTTTGTTTAAAGTCTGTTGTAATTGCCCAGTTTACAGTTAGTAAACCGTATAACAAGAAGGCATAGTATTTTTGGTATTGGTGAATCTTTGACCATTTAGAATGTTTAGAAAAACGAATAATTCTACCCGCATCAATATCTTCATCATGACCTTGAATATTTGTATATGTATGGTGTAAAACATTGTGTTGTACTTTCCAATTATAATCGTTACCAGCGAGTATGTGTATGCTACTTCCCATAAGTTTGTTTACCCATTTTTTACTAGAAAAAGAGCCATGGTTAGCATCGTGCATAACGTTCATTCCTACACCAGCCATGCCAACACCAATAGTCATCACGCAAATAATTTGCAGCCAAGTAGGTATGTCATTAGCAACTAATAAAAACACTAATGGGCCTAGTAATAAGGTAAACATTACTATTGCTTTTAGGTAAAGTTTCCAGTTGCCTGTTTTTTTTATGTCGTTTTCTTTAAAGTAGTTATTGACGCGCTTATTTAAAGTTCTGAAAAATTTTGCAGAATCTGTTCTAGAAAATGATAATGTTTTTTGTGCCATGTAATCAATATTTAGTGTTATAACATTTAGGATTAAAAAATAGTATAACAAAAACAAAGATAGTTAATAAATAAAAACCAACCATTATTGATTAACGTTAAATTAAGCAGGTTAAAATTAAGTATTTTTGTAGAAATTTTTAAAATGGAATTGATTCTAAAATATTTCCCGAATTTAACTGAAAATCAAATCAATCAATTTGAAGCCTTAGAAGGTTTGTATAAAGATTGGAACAGCAAAATTAATGTAGTTTCTAGAAAAGATATTGATGAGTTGTATCTAAGACATGTGTTACATTCTTTAGGTATTGCCAAGGTGATTAATTTTGCTGACAATACATCTATATTAGATGTTGGTACAGGTGGTGGTTTTCCTGGTGTACCATTGGCTATATTGTTTCCTAATTGTAACTTTCATTTAGTAGATAGTATTAATAAAAAGCTTAAGGTTATTAATGGTGTTTGTGAAGCTATAGAATTATCAAATGTAAGAACTACCCACAGTAGAGTAGAGGCTATAGATGAAACCTTCGATTTTATAGTAAGCAGAGCCGTAACTGCTATGCCAGAGTTTACAACATGGGTAAAAGGTAAAGTTGCACGAAAACAACAAAACGAGTTAAAGAATGGTATTCTGTATCTTAAAGGCGGAGATTTAAGAGAGGAATTAAAAAAATATACAAGCGTGAAGGCTTATTTGCTTTCAGACTATTTTGAAGAGTCCTTTTTCGAAACTAAAAAAGTGATTCATTTACCCTTAAAGTTTAAGAGTTAACATTGTCTTATACTTTTACTTAAAACAAAAGCCATTTGATAGATTCAAATGGCTTTTGTTTTAAACAAATAAGGGAACGTAATTATTCCTTTACTATTTTTTTAATAATTTGTTTACCAGCGTCATTAGTAAATCTAATGATGTATAATTGAGATGGTAAATCAGAAATATTAATCGTAGAGCTACCAACGCTTGTGCTTAGCTGCTATACTTTAGCTCCTAATATGTTAAAGATTTCTGCATTTAAAACTTCGTTAGAAGTAATGGTAAGCTCTTCTTTTACATTAGTTGGGTATATGTCTACTTGGGTAACGTTGGCTTCTTCAATACTAAGGTTTATGTTGTAATTGTACGTTATACTTAGAGGTGTGCCAATTTCGTTACCTGCAGCATCAAAAGCTTGGTATCTAAATGTCCAACTCATAGCGTCAAGAGTGCCAGTTGGGTGCTGATTCCATAAGCTATTACCAGCAACATTTGTTTCTCCTGGCGTAATTAAAGCAGCCGTGTTAGGGTAACCACTGCCAGTACTAATACTATTTAAACATACATTAGCAAAGCATAACTGAAAGTTAGTACCATCTGTATTTGTCATGTTATCAACAAAAATTTTCATATAAATATCAGTTGCAGACGTGTTGATAACTTTAAATTTCCAATTGTAATCCGCACCAAATGAACTACCACTATCTACAGGGATAGTTGTGTTAATAACAGAAAACCCATTAGTAACTGGCGTTACACCATCTTTTGCTAAATACGTACTGCCTATACCACTGCCATTAATAATGGCTACGTTTCTAATATTTTCAGGGAATCCTGTTGTGGTTAAATTATTGATATTGGTTTCAAAAATGGCTCTAAAAGGATGTGGTTGAGGTAAGGTAAGTAGCGGATCAAAAGTAAAAGCATCATCACCAGATAAATGTGGTTCAAAATGATCTATTAACAATTGCCTTGCAGCAGGTGATTTTAGAAAACCTTCTATAAGTGGTTCTAGTTCTGCAACAGGGCTTAAGGGGTTGTTTGCTAAATAATTAAGCTGGTGTTGTAAGCCAATTGGTACATTAGCTCCATGGTGTGGTGAGTCAAAAGACATGTATAATCTTGTGTCTGAATCTAGAGCTTCATTTTCCATATAATTTAAAGCATAACGTGCTATAATACCTCCCATACTAGGGCCAATAATAACATTTTGCTCTGGGTTGTTAGGCGTTTTTGCGAGATTAATAATATCGAGTAGTTCTACTAATAACATGGCGTTACGTTCCATAAAATCAGCTCCACCATCTACTGTAGCTCCATCAACAGCTCTTACATAAGTTGGAAAGTTTAATAAAACCACATCAAAGCCTTCAACCCGAAGTAGATCAGCTAAGTTTTGAGTTCCTGACGTACCTGTGTAACTCAAAGAGCTATATAAAGCGGCTATATTTCTTGTATCACCAGGATCAAAACCATCAACAACAATAATAGGTTTATCTAAAATATTATCAGCACTAAGAAAAATTTCATATTCTCCTTCTCCAGCATAGTTTGTTGCTTCACCATAAGCAGATAAATCTGGAATAATACTAGATGTGATTGCGGTCTGTGCAAAAACAATAAAAGGAAAAAGAATTAAACTTAAAAAGTAATATTTTTTCATAAGACAGTGTTTTATTTATTGGTCAAAAGATACAACGTTTAGACTTTTTATTTAATTTTTTTTGAGGCATTTCTATTAAGAGCAAAAAAAATCCTTAAAAGTTAAAACTTCTAAGGATTTAGTTATCAAATTGTTGTGTTTCTTATCCTAAAAATGGATATCTGTAATCTGTTGGTGTTACAAATGTTTCTTTAATTAATCTTGGTGACACCCAGCGTAGTAAATTTTGTGCACTACCAGCTTTGTCGTTTGTGCCCGATGCTCTAGCACCACCAAAAGGTTGTTGGCCAACTACCGCACCTGTTGGTTTGTCGTTTACATAAAAGTTACCAGCACAGTTTTGTAATGCTTTTGTCGCTTGCTCTACCGCATAACGATCTCTAGATATAATAGCGCCAGTTAATGCATATTCGCTAGTTTCATCAACAAGCGTTAATGTTTCAGCAAAAGCTTCATCTTCATAAACGTATATGGTCATTACAGGTCCAAATAACTCTGTTTCCATTGTGGTATACTTTGGGTTTGTAGTTACAATAACTGTAGGTTCTATAAAATAACCTTTAGACTTATCGTAACCACCACCAGCAATTATTTCTGCATCACTATCTGCTTTAGCTCCATCAATATATTTAGCTAACTTATCAAAAGATCCTTCATGTATAACAGCCGTTATATAATTGCTCATATCTTCTGGCGATCCCATTTTAAAAGAAGCGATATCTGCAATAAGATATTTTTTAACATCTGCCCAAATCCCTTTAGGTATGTAAGCTCTTGACGCTGCGCTACATTTTTGACCCTGAAACTCAAAAGCTCCACGTGCAATTGCTGTAGCTACTTGTTTTGCATCTGCAGATTTGTGTGCAACAATAAAATCTTTACCACCAGTTTCTCCAACAATTTTTGGGTATGTTTTGTAGTTGTGAATATTGTTACCTATTTGTTTCCATAATTCTTTAAAGATGAAAGTTGAACCCGTAAAATGTAAGCCAGAAAAATCTGGACTAGCCATTACCGTATTCGTTATCATAACAGGGTCTCCAAAGACTACATTTATAACGCCATCTGGTACACCAGCTTCTTTAAATACATCCATAATTACTTTTGCAGAAAAGACCTGACTGTCGCTTGGTTTCCAAACAACAACGTTACCCATTAATGCCATACAAGCAGGTAAGTTTCCTGCAATAGCAGTAAAGTTAAATGGTGTTACTGCGTATGTAAACCCTTCAAGAGGTCTATATTCTACACGGTTCCATGCATCACTAGTGCTTTCTGGTTGCTCCATATAAATGTCCGTCATAAACTGAACATTAAAACGTAAGAAATCGATAAACTCACAAGACGCATCTATTTCTGCTTGATGAATCGTTTTAGATTGTGCTATCATTGTTGCAGCATTAATTTTTGCTCTGTACGGACCAGCAATTAACTCGGCAGCTTTTAAGAAAATACCTGCACGTTGTTCCCATGGCATTTGCGACCAAGATTTACGTGCCTCTAATGCCGTAGCAATGGCAGCATCTACATGTTTTTGTTCTGCAATGTGATATTCGCCAACTATATGTTGGTGATCGTGTGGTGGTGACATTGTTCTGGTATTTCCTGTTTTTACGTCTTCACCATTTATGTATAACGGAACTTCAACTTTGCTATTAAACATTGTCTTGTATGCATCTTGTACAGCTTTACGCTCTGGTGAACCAGGTGCATAAGACATAACAGGTTCGTTGACTGCTACTGGTACATTAAAGAATCCTTTACCCATAATATATTTTGTTTTTAGTTTGAATTTTAACATTGCAAAGGTACAATTTTTATGAAATATTATTTCTTTGAAACGTTATAGTTATGTGAAGATTAAGAATATGTGTAGTGTGTTTTGGTGAAATTTATTATTTCAAGTTGATTTTGTAATTATAAATGAATAAAACTTGTAACGAGAACACCAATTTTAGCCTAAAAATTAGCGATTAACACATTTTAAACTTAGCATCTACATTGCTATAAAAATATAATTTTGTATGTTGTTCTCTTAAAAAATTTCAGATTGTCTGTATGCGATTAAATGATGCTTTTATTTTAACCTTAGCTTATCCTGAAACTATAGTCTCGCATGCCGAAGAATGGTACTCCAAATTTTTAAGGTTTTTCTTTATAGGAAACAAAACGCATGTAAGAGCAGGTCATGCTGCACTAGTTCTAATACATAAGAAAACTGGTATTTTAGAGTACCATGATTTTGGTCGCTACATCACACCGTCACCAAACGGTAGAGTAAGAGGCCGCGAAACAGATTTTGAATTGCATCTCCCTTTAGTTGCCAAGATAGAAAACAACACGATTCTAAATTTAGATGATATTTTAAGGTTTTTATCTAGCAAACCCAAGTTAACTCACGGCGATGGTAATTTGTATGCCTCAGTTTGTGATGCAGTAGACTATAAATTAGCAAGAAATTTTATTAATGTTATGCAAGCTAAATCTTTTATTAGATATGCTGCTTTTGTTAAAGATGCCACTAATTGTGCGCGTTTTGTTGCAGATGCCTTAATAGCTTCAGTAGTGCATTTAGAAATAAAAAATAAGCTCATAGCTTCAAAATGGTTTACACCAAGTACTATTGGTAATGTTATTATTGCAGATACTAAAGCTATGGTTTATGTGGTAACAAAAGAGGGTGCTATTACGCCATTTAACTCTTCAAAAAGTAAAGAAAATAGACGCTTATTTTTAGATCGACTAAAAGGGTATAGTACTAGTTTAGTTGGTACTTTAGAGCCTAAAGATACCGTTGTTAAATTAGCGCATGCGCAATGGCTGTCTGGTATAGCAGCTGGTGCTTGGTTTGAGATTTATGCTACTACTATTGAATCTGAATATAGATTTAGACGTATTTCTCCTTTTGGTAACATAGATTGTGATGCGATTTATAGAGTGAATGCTGCAAGTTTTGATATAAATTTTGAGTATCAATTTATTCAATATTCAAATTGTCTATTTTTTTATATAGAGCAACATTCTAAAAACTACCGTTTTGATTTTAGTAGAAACATTGAAATTTAATTAAGCGCAAAAGGTGCACTTAGCTTAAAAGAAGGAATGTAAACTTTAAATTTATTGGTATTGGTGAAATTTATCATATTGTAGTGGCCTTGCATAGCACCAAATGGTGATGTAAGTAAACAACCAGAATTATATGTGTGAGATTCACCAGGCTTTAAAACGGGCTTTTTTCCAATAACACCTTCACCTTCTATTGTTTCTTCATTATTTAAAGCGTCAAGAATTTTCCAGTGTCTAGAGTTTAGTTGTACAGAGTCTTTACTTTGATTTTCAATAGTGACTTTATAACCAAAAGCAAAGTGTACTTTATAATTTTTATAAAATGTACCTTCAAAATTAGTTTCTACCGAGATTTTTATACCACTTGTAACTTGTTGTACCATTGTTGTTTTGGGAAATGATGTTTGCTAAAATAGCATATTTTTTGAATGACTTATCACTATTTACGTTAAGAAGTAGTAATTTTTAACATATTCTTTGCAACAAAGGCTTCTAAAAGGCTAAAAAAGTTTAAAATATCTTCTTTTTCTAAGAGACTGTTAATTGTAACCATGCGTACAAAACTATCTGTTTTAAAACTACCAAAACCTACCATTAATTCTGAATTTTCATAAAGTGCTGTACATAATTCTTTTGCAGTAATATCTTTATAATTAAAGCAGACAGAGATAGAATCATCAAAACTGTAAAGTTTATAATCGCTGTTATTTTTTATATAATTTCTGGCAATTTCTGCCATTTCAAATTGCTTATTCACTATAGTTTCTAGTCCGTTGGTGCCAACAGATTTCCATAGTGTCCAAATTTTAAGCGCGTCATTACGTCTGCCACATTGTAAAGATGTTTTGCCGAGGTTAAAATCATCACTATCGGTTTGGTATAGGTAATCGGCATCGTTTGAAAATGAATGGTGTAATTGTGCTTTATGTTGTGTGATTATTATAGAACAGCTTAATGGTGTGCCTAACATTTTGTGGGCATTTACACTAAAGGAGTCTGTATTCTCTAAGCCATCAACTAAGTGTTTGTAGGTTTTACTAAAAATAACACCACCACAATACGCCCCATCAACATGAAGCCATATTTTGTGTTTTTTACAGATAATACTTATGGCTTTAATATCGTCAAATGCACCAAGTACGGTTGTGCCAGCAGTAGCATTTACAAAAAAAGGTTGGTAGCCATCTTCTAAATCTTTTTTTATGAGTGTTTCGAGATGTTGGGCTAACATTTCGCCCTTGGTATTAGTGTTAACCTGTCTTACCTGGTCTCTACCAATGCCAGTTAATGCTGCGTTTTTTGAAATTGAATAATGAGATGAAGCTGATGTATAGAGCGTCATTTTTTTTGTTAAGCCTTCTGTTCTAACTTCAGGGGCTTTTGCATCTCTTGCCATAATAAGCGCCATCATATTACTCATAGAGCCACCAGGTGCAAAAGTGCCGTCGCTATGTTTTGGGTAATTAGCAAGGTTGCAGATGTTTTTTATAACTTCCTTTTCTATGCCAACCTGTGGGCCTGCAACTTTATAAGTGTACATACTATTATTTAGCATTACTGCTAATAAATCGCCAAGTGTGGCTTTGCCTATTCTGCCACCAAATAGCTGATTAAAAAATGATTTAGAAGCTGTTTTGGGTGTGCTTTTTATAATAATTTGAAGTGTTTGTACTAACGTATCTTCTATTACCCCTTCGGTATTTAAAGAGAGGTCTATTTCTTCAAATAGTTGATCTGTTGGTATTGGTCTTGCTACAGGCTCATTTATTTCAGATTTAAATAAAACGTCGCATAATTCAGAAAATAAAGCAATATCGTGGTGCGTCAAAATAGGTTGTGTCTTAAAAATAATTAAAGTTAATTCTTTGTCGTTAAGAGCAATTAGAATTTACAAACTAATTAGAAATATCTATTGAAGAGGCTTCACCATAGCCAATTAAGCGATCGTATCTAAAGCCTAAATCTCTATAGTAAACGAGTACTTTGTAGTTGTTTTCGGTTTCCCAAAAATCTCCACTGATTGCACCTTCCTCGAGAGCACCTGTGGTACCGTCTACCACCACATATTTATAATTATAAAAGCCTTGTTTTAGTCGCATTATACATTCGTAGCGCTTACTTTCGGTATTAAATACCATTTGGTTAAGTTCGTTTAAAGCAAAAGCATTGTAGTTGCCATAGATGTAAATGTCTTTACCTTTTAGCTCTTGGTGCGCTAAAGAAAAGTGAATCATTGTATAGTCAGCTTCTACATCTACATCGGTTCTATCTATAGCTGTAATTATAAAATTACCATTAATATCTGGGTTGTAGGTGTAAGGTCTGTCTTTACGAGATGCATTAGTAAATAAGTACCCATGGTAAAGCTCTTGTAGGTCTATAAATTGAACACCAATATTAGCAGCTCTTACATCTTTGTTTTCAAAAAAGAGGTATTCATTTCCGCCCCAAAAAGCAGACTCGGTATCGTAGCGGTATATTAATTCGTTACCTAAGGTGTATTGTGGTTTTAAATCTGTGATGGCTGTGTTGAGGTTGTTGTTCTGTATAATTACGGCCTTAACGGTTTCTAGTGGGTTATTAAAATTGAAACGGCTTGTTGCTATTTTAAGATCAACAGATTGTTTTTTTGCAATAACTTTTACATCTCTAGAACGCTTTACGCTAGTGCCAACTTTAAGTATGTCTTCGTAAATCATAAATTTTCTACTAAACATTAATTCGTCGTAATCATCGTAAATAGAGATCATATAATTACCACTTTTAAGTAGCGCACGTGTTTGCGAGTTAGGTATTGTTAAGTCATAGTGCGAGTATATTTGGTAGGTGTTAAAAGAATTGTCGTAAGTTAAAATACGCTGATTGTCTATGCCTTTTAAGTATTCGCCTTTTACCAAAACAGAAGGTGTCCAATCGTAGTTAAAATAATCTATAACATAGTAAAAGTCTTCCTCGTCACCGTTTAATGCATCAAATTCTAAAACTAAAGGTTCGCCGAGTTTTAATATTGGTAGTTGTCCTTGTGTGGTGTTACTTTTAAAAGTAATGGTTTTAATAAAATCTGGTGGATGCACTTCTTTTACCTGAGACAGTAAAATTGATGGCACTATAAAAAGTAATATAAGTCCGTAATACGTGTTTTTCATTGTGAATTTTAAGAGTTTTTAAATATAATCAAATTCTATGCCTTTATATATTTAACTTATTTATAATCACTATAAATAAAAAAGATGTTTTAATATGAAAATTATTTGAGCATTAATTCGTAAATTTGCACCGATTTTTAGACAACTAATCTTTAAGAATATGTCAAAAGACATTAGAATAAAAAAGGGTTTAGATATAAAGCTTATCGGTGAAGCCGAGCAAGCTACAGAGACTGCTATTATTAGCAATTTCTATTCTATTAGACCTGAGGATTTCCATAGTATTATTCCAAAACTTGTTGCAAAAGAAGGGACACATGTTAAAGCAGGTGAAACTTTATTTTACAATAAAGACAATGAGGATATGAAGTTTGTTTCGCCAGTTTCTGGTGAAGTAACTGAGGTAAAACGTGGACCACGACGCCGTATAGACGGAATTAAAATTACTGCTGATAAAGCGCAAACCTTTCTAGATCATGGTAAATTTGATTTGTCTGCAGATGCAGATAAAACAAAAGCACACCTTCTTGCATCTGGTTGTTGGGCCTTTATTAAACAACGTCCTTACGATGTTGTTGCAAATGCAAGTAAAACTCCAAAAGCTATTTTTGTATCTGGCTATGCCACTGCACCTTTAGCTGCTAATTTAGATTACACACTCGCTGGTAAAGAGGCTGAGTTACAGGCAGCAGTTACTGCATTATCTAAGTTAACACAAGGTGGTGTACATGTTTCTGTTGGTAGTACTAATTCGCCTTTGGCCAATTTAAATAATACTACAACTTACAATGTAACAGGACCACATCCAGCAGGTAACGTTGGTACTTTAATAAATAAAGTAAGTCCGGTTAATAAAGGTGAGGTCGTTTGGACGGTTAACGCACAAGATTTAGTTATTATTGGTGAGTTACTTTTAACAGGCAAGTTTAATGCAGAACGTACAGTAGCATTAGCAGGTTCTTCAGTTAAAAAACCACGCTATTTTAAAACCAAAATAGGTGCTGAGGTCGCAACAATGATTTACGATAACGGTGTTGAGCAAGATGGAAACGATCGTATTATCTCAGGTAACGTATTATCAGGAAAGCAAGTTAAACCAGACGGGAGTTTAGATTATTACAGCAATGTAATAACTGTGATTCCAGAAGGTGATGATTATGAGTTTTTTGGTTGGAACAAGCCTGTGTTTAATAAAGTATCTACATCTAGAGCTTTAACATTTTCATGGTTAACTCCAAAAAAGAAATTTGATTTAAATACAAATACAAACGGTGAGCATCGTGCATTTGTTACTACCGGAACTTACGAAGAAGTATTTCCACTAGATATTTATCCAATGCAAATTCTTAAAGCTTGTATGTATAAAGATTTAGATGAAATGGAAGCTTTAGGTATGTACGAAGTAGCACCAGAAGATTTTGCTTTAACAGAGTTTGTATGTGTATCTAAACAACCACATCAAAAGATTATAAGAGAAGGTTTAGACTTAATGCTAAAAGAGATAGGATAATGGGTTTAAAAAGTAATTTACATAATTTTAAAGAAAAGAATAAAGACAAAAAATGGATTCCTGCATTTAATGCAATCCATACGTTTTTATACTTACCTAACGAGACCACTCATAATGGTACTCATATAAAGGTAGCAGACGATTTAAAACGTACAATGAATACGGTGATTATGGCTTTAGTGCCTTGTCTAATATTTGGTATGTTTAATGCTGGTTATCAGCATTATTTAGCACAAGGTTTAATTGAGTCGGCAGATGGGTTTTTAGGAGCGTCTTTCTGGACGTTAGATAACCTAATTATTGGCCTATGGAAAGTATTACCACTAGTAGCCGTTTCTTATGGTGTTGGTTTAGCAGTAGAGTTTGTCTTTGCTATTATTAAAGGCCACGAAGTAGAAGAAGGGTATTTAGTAACTGGTATGTTAGTGCCTTTAATTGTACCTATTGATATTCCTTTATGGATGTTAGCCGTAGCTGTTATATTTGGTGTGGTTATAGGTAAAGAAGTTTTTGGTGGTACAGGGATGAATATTTTAAATCCAGCCTTAACCATAAGAGCTTTTTTATTCTTTGCATACCCTACGTGGATGTCTGGTGATAAAGTATGGGTTCATGGTGCTGTAGAGCGCGATCAAATGATTGCTGCAGGTCAAAACGTAGATGCTATATCTGGTGAAACCTTGTTAGGTGCGTATGCTCAAAACAGCACAATTGCTGGTATAGATTATTGGGATATGTTTTGGGGTATTATACCAGGTTCTGTTGGTGAAACTTCAAAATTCTTAATTATAATAGGGGCTTTATTCTTAATATTTGCTAAAATAGGAAGTTGGAGAATTATGCTAAGTACTGTAATTGGTGCTTTAGCAATGGGCTTAATCTTTAATGGTGTTGTTTCTGCAGAGTGGATTAGTGAATCTAGTAAATTTTACGGATTAATGAGTGTACCATTTTGGCAACATTTAATTATTGGTAGTATTTTATTTGGTGCCGTTTATATGGCTACAGATCCTGTAACTGCATCTCAAACAAATAAAGGAAAATGGATCTACGGTTTCTTAATTGGGTTTATCTCAATAATGATCCGTGTATTTAATCCAGCATATCCAGAAGGTGTTTTCTTAGCCATCTTATTAATGAATGTTTTTGCACCAACCATAGACCATTATGTGGTACAGGGTAATGTAAAACGTAGAATGAAACGTGTAAAAGTTAAAGCAGCGTAATCATGGAACAAAGGACAGATAAAAATTCATATACTATAATCTTTGCTATAGCAATGGTATTAGTAGTTGGTGTAATTTTAGCAGGATTATTTGGTTTTACAAAGCCAATGATTACGCAAAATGAAGAGATAGAAAAGCAGCAAAACATCCTTTATGCTATGGGTGTTAATGCTAACGAAGGTACAAGTGCAAATTTTGTATCAACAAAAGATGCCGAAAAACTTTTTGGTGAGTTTGTTAAAACACAATTAGAAGTTCAAGGTGGTACTGCTATTGAGAATGACCAAGCGTATTTAATAGACGTTAAAAAAGAGCAAGCAAAAGCTAAAAATGGAGAAACAAGACGTTTACCATTATTTGTTGGTGAAAAAGATGGTAAAACATTTTATATCGCACCAATAAGAGGAAAAGGGCTTTGGGATGCTATTTGGGGCTATGTAGCTTTAGATAAAGATATGGTTGTACAAGGTGCCTATTTTGATCATAAAGGTGAAACTCCAGGTTTGGGTGCAAATATTAAGCAACGTTATTTTATGGATGATTTTATTGGTGAGCATTTAGTATCAGAGTCTGGTGTCTTTAAAGGCATTACTGTTGCTAAAGGAAATGCTGATCCAAAAAATGAAGATAAAACAGATAATGAGGTTGATGCTATTGCAGGTGCTACAATTACAGGTGATGGTGTTACAGCAATGATCAAAAAAGATTTAAAGTTGTATTTACCTTATTTTGAAACTTTAAAAAACTAAGACATGGGAAAAGACAGTAGATTAATATTAGACCCATTAGCAGATAACAATCCAATTACTATACAAGTACTTGGTATCTGTTCTGCATTAGCAATTACAGCAGAATTAGAAGCATCTATCGTGATGTCTATATCTGTATTATTTGTATTAGGTATTGGTAACGTTGTTATCTCTTTAATGCGAAATATTATTCCTTCAAAAATTAGAATTATTGTACAACTTATCGTTGTGGCAACACTTGTAATTATAGTAGATTTAGTGCTTAAAGCTTATGCTTACGAGCTCAGTAAAACACTATCAGTATTTGTAGGCTTAATTATAACTAACTGTATTATTATGGGACGTTTTGAAGCGTTTGCTTTAGCCAACAGTCCTTACAGATCTTTTTTAGATGGTATTGGTAATGCGCTAGGTTATGGTGTAATTCTTATTATAGTAGGTTTCTTTAGAGAATTGTTAGGTTCTGGTACTTTATTAGGTTTTCCGGTATTAGGAGATCCTATTGAAAAAACGGGCTTATACGCTTTTGGATACGAAAATAATGGTTTTATGTTATTATCACCAATGGCACTTATTGTTGTAGGTATCATTATTTGGATTCAACGTAATAGAAACAAAGCATTAATAGAAGATTAATCAGTAAGCAGTTACAGAACAGTACACAGTGTATAACTGTAAGCTAGGCTGCGACTGAAAACTTAAAAATATATGGAACATTTAGAATTATTTTTCAAATCAATATTTATAGACAATATGGTATTTGCTACATTCTTAGGAATGTGTTCTTACCTAGCCGTTTCTAAAAAAGTATCAACAGCTGTTGGTCTTGGTGCTGCTGTAATTTTTGTATTAGCAATTACAGTACCTTTAAACTGGTTGTTAGATCAGTACATATTGCAGCCTGGTGCTTTATCTTGGTTAGGTGACGAGTATGCAGCTTACGATTTAAGTTTCTTATCATTTATTATGTTTATTGCTACTATTGCAACTATGGTTCAGTTAGTAGAGATAATTGTAGAGAAATTTTCACCATCGTTATATAACTCTTTAGGTATCTTTTTACCTTTAATTGCAGTAAACTGTGCCATCTTAGGTGGCTCTTTATTTATGCAATCTAGAGAAATAGAAACGTTAGCTTTAGCCTTAAACTACGGTGTAGGTTCTGGTATTGGGTGGTTTTTAGCCATCTTAGCTATTGCTGCAATACGCGAAAAAATTAGATACAGTAATGTACCACCAGCTTTAAGAGGTTTGGGTATTACATTTATTATAACTGGCCTTATGGCTATAGGATTTATGAGTTTTGGTGGTATGTTAACAGGTGGCGAAGAAGAAGCTAAGCCAGAGGTGAAAACAGCCGTTATAGAAGTTATAAAAGAAGACGTTAAAAAAGAAGAAGCTAAACTTAAGGCAGACTTAGAAATAGCTGAAAACATAAACAAGTAATTGATGACTATGATGATATTAGCAGCAGGTACAATCGGAACTATAGTAGCAACAGTAGCCGCCTTTTTATTGGTGACGCTTTTGTTGGTGTCTTTATTATTATTTGTAAAACAAAAACTATCACCATCGGGTCCTGTAAAGATCTTAATTAATGGTGAACGCGAAATTGAGGTGGCCTCTGGTAGTACTTTATTAACAACACTAGGTGGTAACAAAATATTTTTACCATCAGCTTGTGGTGGTGGTGGTACATGTATTCAATGTGAGTGCCATGTGTTAACCGGTGGAGGTGAAGCTTTACCAACGGAAACACCTCACTTTTCTAGAAAAGAATTAGCTGAAGGCGCGCGTTTGTCTTGCCAAGTAAAAGTGAAGCAGGATATGGAGATTACCATCCCTGAAGAAGTATTTGGTATTAAAAAATGGGAAGCTACTGTAGTATCTAACTACAACGTGGCAACATTTATTAAGGAATTTGTAGTAGAAATTCCTGAGGATATGAATTACAAAGCTGGTGGATACATTCAAATTGAAATACCAGAATGCGAAATAAAGTATGCTGATATGGACGTTTCTGCGCACCCAGAAGATCATCCTGGTGAACCAGATAAGTTTAAAGCAGATTGGGAGAAATTTGGTCTTTGGCCATTGGTAATGAAAAACCCAGAAGTAATTGAGCGTGCTTATTCTATGGCTTCCTTCCCTGCAGAAGGCCGTAAAATTATGCTTAACGTACGTATAGCTACTCCTCCTTTTGATCGTGCCAAAGGTGGCTGGATGGATGTAAATCCGGGTATTGCATCTTCTTATATTTTTGACCAAAAAGAAGGTGATAAAGTAACCATTTCTGGACCTTACGGTGAGTTTTTTATTAACGAGTCTGAAAGTGAAATGTTATACGTTGGTGGTGGTGCTGGTATGGCGCCAATGCGTTCGCACTTATACGAATTGTTTAGAACTTTAAAAACGGGTCGTAAAGTAACCTATTGGTATGGTGGGCGTTCTAAAGCAGAATTATTCTACATCCACTACTTTAGAGATTTAGAAAAAGACTTCCCGAACTTTAAATTTTACTTGGCTTTATCTGAGCCTATGGAAAGTGATAATTGGAAAGTTAAAAAAGATATTAATGATGAACAAGGAGATGGTTTTGTTGGGTTTATTCATAACTGTGTTATCGATAACTACTTAAGCCACCACGAGTCACCAGAAGATATAGAATTATACTTCTGTGGGCCACCTTTAATGAATCAGGCGGTTCAGAAGATGGGTGAAGATTATGGTATCCCTGATGAGCATATTAGATTTGATGATTTTGGTGGGTAACCATTAAACAACATCTTAAAAAAGAAAGCCAAACGCATTAGCGTTTGGCTTTCTTTTTATCTATTTATTTTAGTAAAGCAACTTATATTTCTATTATTTATCATCCATGTCTAGCATTATTTGCCTTAGTATTTCCATAGAAATAGGCTTAATAATATAGTTGGTTACGCTTTTGTAGTTATCTACACGGTTCATATCTGCAGGGTCTATAGAAGAGCTCACAACGTAAATAGTAATTAACTTATGTGTTTCTATCTGTGTAAACTCGTCTAAAAATTCCCACCCATCCATTATAGGCATATTAATATCTAATAATATGATTTCAGGGATATTTTTACCTGAAATTAAAAGTGGTGCTAAAGCATTTATGGCTTCTCTTCCGTTTTTGAATATCATAAATGAATTACAGAAATCTGAAAGTTCCATCATGCGTTTAGTTCCAAAAACAAAAATGTAGTCATCATCAATGATGCACGCAATATCTACCTTACTCATAGGCTTTTAAATTTATTGTAAAAGTAGTACCGCTATTTATAGTACTCTCTACAGCTATTGTTCCTCCAATAGCTTCAATTTGGTTTCTTGTGATAAAAAGACCCAAACCTCTAGCATCTTTGTGCTTATGAAAGGTCTTGTACATACCAAATAATTTTTTGCCATACTTTTTTAAATCGATACCCAAACCATGATCTTTAATTTTAAGCTCAACAATCCCATCTTTTTTAGAGGCTTTAATTTCAATTTGGGCAGGCTGTTCTGGTTTTTTATACTTAATTGCATTAGTTAAAAAATTCAACAATATACTATCTAAATACGCTGGAATGCCGTAAACATTTACGCTAGGTGATATGGCTATATCTATTTTGGTATTAGAGTTTGCAATTATAGCATTAAGACTTGCTTTCGCTTTATTAATATAGCTGAGCAGGTTTAACCGTTCTGCAGGAATGCCTTTTTTCGTAGTAATGGCCGCAACTTCGTTAAGATGCTCTACGGTTTCACTTAGCTGTTTTACTGCATCTTGAAGCATTGGGAAAATTTTAATATTTGTGTATTCAGGATAATCAATGGCAGTAATGTCTAATAGCATGTCTAAATTACTGTAATGAGATCTTAAGTTGTGAGATACAATATGTGCAAAATTAAGAAGACGCTCATTCTGTTTATTTGTGGTGTCTAAAAGTTGGTTTATTTTTCGTGTCTTTTTTCTCGACTCGGTAATGTCATTTATTTGAGCCACAAAATGTAAGGGTTTACCATCTTCATCTTTTACTATAGATACAGAAAGGAGCGCCCAGACAATGGTACCATTTTTTTTAATGTAACGCTTTTCGCTCTGAAAACTCTCGCGTTTACCTATAACCATTTCTACTATTTGAGACTTCCCCGAACTTTTATCATCTGGGTGTGTAATATCGAGAAATGATAGTTTTGTAAGTTCTAATTCGGTATAACCAAGCATCTTGCAGATACTTTTATTAACGCTTAACCATTTGCCATCTATGTCTAATGTAGCCATGCCAATTAAGGCATAATCAAAGGTTCGTCTTAATTGTTCTTCTTTTATGGCTAAGGCTTTGGCCGTCTTTGTTTTTTCATTAATATCTTGAAAAAGTCCCTGAACTTTTACACAGACTCCGTTTTCTATTATTGGCATACCAATGGCGCGCACCCATTTATCGTTTCCAGTACCGGTAACAATTTGCAATTCTACATCAAAATCTTGGTGTTTTACCAGACTATCTCCAAATAACTTGGTGATAATATTTCTACTATAACCTTCTTTATAGAAATTAATACCAGTTTCTACATCGGGAACGAAATCTGTAGGGACTTCGTGTATTTTTGCTGTCTCAGGACTCCAGTTTAATTTTGTAGCTTTAACATCATAGTCCCATGAGCCAATAACGGCATATTCTTGTATAAAGTCGAGGAGAGTTTTTGTGGTCTTAATGTTTTGGGTCATTTTTAGGGGTGATTTTTTAGGGGTGATTTTTCTTTTAGTAATCAGTATATTAAAAATTCAAATAAATTGTAAATTTTAAAAATAAATTTGATTCCAAGTTTTATTTTTGTTAATTTACTAAAAAAAGTAAGAAAATACTAATTCTTATTTATGTTTAACTAATTTTAATAGCTTTACTTTTAAAATTAAGGTGTACTACATTTAGTGTTATTTAGGTCTAATTACTACACTACACTATTTTCTGTTACTTTCTTCTCTTAAGATGTAACGTTTGTAATACCTGCAAAATTGATAAAATAATATTTTTCTATAACTCAGTTAATTGTATTCCATAATTAAAAACACGGCTGTGGTTTCACCTATATTTAAAACCTCATGTACCGTTAAGCTATCTTTACTAAAACTGTACCCTGTTGGTACAGTCACAATTTTTGTACCGCTTGCGTCAGTAATTTTAAACTTTCCGCCACTTAATGTATAGCCAAAATGCGGATTATGGTAGTGTTTCTCATGGCCAATACCTGGCTTAAAGGTACATTTTAATACCCTTAAGTCTGTGTTTTCTTTTAAGACTTCGCACACGGCTTCACCTTCCCAACCCGCTTCTAGAGGATCTGGTAAGTCATTTTTGTTAGTGCAACTTAGTGCAGAGAGTAATACCACCATGTAACATTTAAAAAGAACTGTTTTTATTTTCATAATAAAAGATTAGACTGCTTAACATAACAAAATACAATTTTAGATCGTTTATGAGTTATGAAAAAAGGTTTATTTGTTTTGATACTACTTTTGGTTACTGCTACATTTGTTTATACAATACAACCAAAAATTAAAAGTACTACTACCACATTTTCTGCAAAGAAAACAAACCGGTTTATTAATAAAGATAGTTTAACGCTAAAATCTAGAGTTAATGTGCCTTTAGGCTATACACGTGTAACTTATGCCAATCAAAGTTTTAAAACCTATCTTAGAAATTACATTTTAAAGCCTTTTGGGAGTAAAATTGTAAACTATGATAATTCCGAATATTATTGGCAAGGTGGTCATATTGGTGTTTTAGATATTGCTGTACCTAAAAATGGTTTGCAACAATGTGCAGATGCGTTAATAAGAATTAGAAGCGAATACCTTTGGGACAACAACAGAAAAGACGAAATTGGGTTTAATTTTACCTCAGGGCACTATTGCGATTGGCTTAAATATGCCCAAGGATATAGACCAAAAATTAAGGGTAATAAAGTGACGTTTCATAAAACAGCAGTTGCAGATAGCTCTAAAGCAAACTTTTATAAGTATCTAAACCTCATTTATATGTATTCGGGTACATTATCACTTTATAACGAACTCAAATCTGTTGCTGCTAAAGATTTGCAAATAGGTGATATGCTTATAAGAGGTGGCTCACCAGGTCATATTGTAATGCTAGGTGATGAAGCTATAAATGCCAAAGGCGAAAAACTATTTTTATTGTTTCAAGGCAATACGCCAGCCCAAAGTGTACATTTGGTTAAAAACTTAGAAGATACATCATTATCTCCATGGTATGCGCTTAAGGACGGTGCAACAATTCCGGTTTCAAATTATACCTTTAGTAGTGCAAAATTTGTGCGCTTTAAATAGCAAGTTTGTATCTTTGCACTATGCGAAAAAAATTAAGTCCACAAGACATTCACAATCTAGCTATGAACCACGTAGGTAAAGACCTAGAGGCTCGTGGTTTTGAGTTTGTAGCCATTAATAGTAAGTTAAAGCGGCATCCACAATTTGTTTGTATAGATAAAAGTAGCCAGTACTTTTTTGTTGTGGTAAGAGCTGTAATTCTGCCCGATAATCCCAATAATTACGATGTAGTTTGGATGGAAACCTTTAAAAAACATGCTTATGAAAAAGATGCAAAAGTCTTATACGCAGGTGTAGGTGTGGGCAATCCTAAAGGTGAAAATTCACCCATATACTTAAACGAAGAGTATCTTATAGAATACAATGGCATACAAGTTATAGAAATGAATTTAAATTAATATGAAACAACTAATTACTTTTTTACTACTTATTACATTGGTGTCTTGTAGCCAAGAACCACCTACTAATGTAAAACTTACAGGGCCCATATTTGGTACAGGTTTTAATATTCAATATTATACTGAGGGCAATGTTAATTACTCAGAAGACATAGACCGTTTGTTTATGCAGGTTAACACATCGCTATCTACTTACATGGCAGATTCTGATATTTCTAAATTAAATAGAAATGAAATTACCACAGTAGATCTTCATTTTAAACGTGTTTTTGAAGCCTCTAAAATTATTTACAGAACAACAGAAGGTGTTTTTGATCCTACAATTGGTAATGTTGTAAACGCATGGAATTTTGGTGCAGAGCAAAATAAATTTTTAACAGATAGCACAACTATAGATAGCTTAATGCGCTATGTTGGTTTTAACAGGGTCGGTATTAAGGATTTTACAGTTAAGAAGCCTAAAACCTCTTATTTAGAGTTTAATGCTATAGCTAAAGGTTATGGTATAGATGTTATTGCCGAGTTTTTAGAGTCTAAAGGGGTTACTAATTATCTTGTAGATATTGGTGGTGATTTACGGGTTTCTGGTATTAATATTGAAAGCGATAAAGGATGGACCGTTGGTATAGACGACCCTAATTACGATGGCACACAATCTTACTCTAAAGTAGTTGTGTTGTTAGATGAAGCTATGGCGACTTCGGGTACATACAGAAAATTTAAAACCGATGATAAAGGCAATAAGTATGCTCATATTATAAATACTAAAACAGGTTACCCAACAAAAACAAATATATTAAGTGTATCTGTTATTGCAGAAGATTGTATGACGGCAGATGGATATGCAACAGCGTTTCAGGCTATGGGACTAAATAAAGCCAAGGCGTTTTTAGAAATTCACCCAGAGTTAAAAGCCTATTTTATTTATGAAGATGCTACAAAAACACTACGTACATTATTAGTGAATAATTTCCCCGAATAATATAGTGACTTATTAAAAGTGATAGTGTCTTATAGTTGCTATTAACTATCTATTATATTAAAAAGCTGTTCCTAATGTATGGGGTTCAGCTTTTTTTGGTTTTAGATGTTGTTTTAAAAAGCATTAATAAGCAACAGTAACCACCCAATAGCTAAAAGTAGCCCTCCTAGTGGTGTAATTGGACCTAGAAACTTTAGTTTTCTTCCTTTAGCATCAGATATCACTAAACCGTAAATACTAAAAGAAAATAGTACAATTCCTGTAGTAAAGCACCAATATGTTGCAGTAGATAGTGTTGTGTTACTAAAACCAATACCTAGTAACACAATGGCGTGGTACATTTGGTATTTTACACCAACTTCAAAACTATGTAATTGGTCTTTGGTTAAGATTTTTTTTAAAGCATGTGCACCAAAAGCACCAAATATTACAGATAACATTCCGAAAACAGCAGCCGTAGCAATTATAATTTGTGGTGTCATTTACTAAAATTTTAAATTGGGTTTTATTTGTAGACTATAGGTATAATTTCACCTTTAGCTAATCTGTACTTATCAATATCCGTTTCTAAAAGCTGAGCTGTATAATCGACTTCTTTAACTGTAAACCCAATACTTCGGAGTTTATTAAAATAATCACGACCATAAATTCTCACATGGTCGTATTGTCCAAAAATTTGAGCACGTTCGGTTTTGTCGGTAATAGAATTATCTTCAAAAGTAGTCTCACGATTTAAGTCTTGCGGAATCTGAAAAATACCATAACCACCAGGTTTCATAACGCGATATAACTCTTGCATAGCCTTAGTGTCGTCTGGTATGTGCTCTAATACATGATTGCATAAAATAACATCATAGCTATTGTCTTTAAAAGGCAAGTCGCAAATATCTGCTTTAACATCTGCAATGGGCGATAATAAATCTGTTGTGGTATACTCTAAATGGTTTAGTTTTTTAAAACGTTTTAAGAAACATTGCTCTGGTGCAAAGTGCAATACACTTTGGTCTTTACTAAAAAAGTTGGTTTCGTCTTTTAAATACAGCCAAAGTAATCTGTGACGCTCTAAAGATAGTGTTGATGGTGATAACACATTAGCTCTTTGTTTGCCATAGCCATAGGGTAAAAACGAGTTGAAATTTTTATTGTCTATAGGATCCGTGTAGGTGTTTCCACGTAATATAATGGCTAGAAATGGTCTTGCAACATAACTAAGCCTTATAAGAATTGGTCTAGGAATGGTATTTAATATTAATTTGAAGAGCTTTTTCATTTCGTTACATAGGTGTTAACCGAGAGAAACAGAGATGCCTGTGCTTATTTGGTAATATGCTAAGTTTAATGACTGCTCCAAGGCTATGAGCTGTTGTATTTTTGTTAACTATATTTTCGTTTAACATGAAAAATTTGCTCTAAATCTGCACAAAAATTATACGAATTTCTGTGGAATAATTACAGTACTAAGGCTTCTTTTCTAAAAGCATCTTCAGCAGTACTAACAATTCCTAAAGCTTCGTGTACATAAGCAAAAGTAGAAAGTATTTCGGGTTGTCCGTTTACAATAGCAATATCGTGCTCAAAGTGTACACTAGGTTTACCGTCTTGTGTTACTATTGTCCACCCATCTTTTAATTGGTTTACTTTATGAGTGCCCATATTAATCATTGGCTCAATGGCCACAACCATACCTTCAATAAATTTTTTACCTCTACCGCGTCTGCCATAATTTGGCATTTCTGGGTCTTCGTGCATTTTTCGTCCTAAACCATGGCCTACTAACTCACGAACAACACCATAACCTTCAGCTTCACAAAATTGCTGTATTGCAAAACCAACATCACCAACACGATTGCCAACTTTTAATTGCGCAATACCAACATAAAGCGATTCTTTGGTGATTTCAATGAGTTTTTTTGTTTCTTCGGCAACATTTCCAATTTCAAAAGTATAGGCATGGTCACCGTAAAAGCCATTCATAAATGAACCACAATCTACAGAGACAATGTCACCATCTTTTAACGGTATATCTGTTGGTAGCCCATGCACCACAGCTTCATTTACGCTACATAATAAGGTAGAAGGACAATCGTAAAGGCCTTTAAAACCAGGTACAGCACCGTGGTCTCTTATAAAAGCTTCTGCTATAGTGTCTAAGTGGTTGGTGGTAACACCTTCTTTTATTTCGCTAGCCAACATCCCTAAGGTTTTAGATACGATAAGCGCACTTTTACGCATTAATTCAATTTCTTCGGCTGTTTTTGCTATAATCATGTTTCAAAATATTGAGCGGCAAAGATAGGTATAAAAAATAATTAGAATATTTCTTAAAGATGATATTTAAGCGGCTTTTATTCGTGTTTTAATTAAAATACAAATTATTAAATGAGTGCAATTGGGTATAAAAACTAGGTAGTAAAAAACGTATAATTAGCTTTAATTTTATAGATTGATTTATAGTGCTTTACAGCACTGTAGCCCTTAAAACTGCCACCATTTTTTACTGATTTTTTTAATGTCGGGAGTTTCGTTGGTTATGAGCTGATATACTTCGCCCCAACCTAAAATACCACCTATGTTTCTATCGTCAATAAATAAGTCGGCATTAATTTTACGACTTCTGCTATAATCGAACCGTTCTTCTGGGAAGCTCGCATTTACGGCATAAAATTCAATACCATTTGTTTTGCAAAATTCTACAGCTTCCTCTAGTTTAGAGCCACAGCGGTAAGTCCATAAAATAAGACGATGACCATCTTGTTGTAAACGTTTTAACGTTTCAAATGCAAAAATACGTGTTTTACCAACTTTTGGATAGGCATCTTCTACAATGGTGCCATCAAAATCTACAGCAATTATTAATTTATCTTGAAAATTCATTATTATTCTTTATTAATCATTAAAGGTACAAAAACAAGCCTAAACGAGGCTGTGTCTAGTCATTGCTTTGGGTTGTGGTACACCAATTAATTTTAAAATAGTTGGTGCTATATCTCCTAAAACGCCATCTTTAATTGTTTTAATATCTTTATCTATTAAAATAACAGGCACAGGGTTAGTTGTGTGTGCCGTATTGGGTGAGCCATCTGGGTTAATCATAGTTTCGCAATTGCCGTGGTCTGCAATTAACAGCGTTGTGTAATTATGAGCTAAAGCAGAATTTACAACATCTTTTACGCACTCATCTACAACCTCGCAAGCTTTAATAGCGGCTTGCATAACCCCTGTATGGCCAACCATATCACCGTTAGCAAAATTTAAGCACACAAAATCGGTTTCACTTTTTTCTAACTCGGGTATAAGTGCATCTCGTAACTCGTAAGCGCACATTTCGGGTTTTAAATCGTAAGTCGCTACTTTTGGTGAGTTTCTTAAAATTCTCTTTTCACCTTTAAATGGTATTTCTCGGCCACCAGAAAAGAAGAAGGTAACGTGAGGATATTTTTCTGTTTCTGCTATTCGTATTTGAGTTTTATGGTGCTTTTCTAAAACTTCGCCTAAAGTTTCTGTGAGATTATCTTTATTAAATATCACATTAATACCTTTAAAATTATCATCATAATTAGTCATGGTGACATAATGCAAGTTTAGTTTGTGCATATTAAATTCATGAAAATCTTTTTGAGATAAAGCCTCTGTTAATTGGCGACCTCTATCTGTTCTAAAATTAAAGAAGATAACCACATCATCGTCTTTAATTGTAGCAGTAGGGTTATTGTTAATATCTGTAACAATAAGTGGTTTTATAAACTCGTCTGTAACACCAGTATTATAATTGGCTTTAATACTTTGTAATGCATTAGTCGTTTTGGTGCCCTCTCCATTAACCAAAGCATCATAAGCAAGTTTAACACGTTCCCAACGTTTATCTCTATCCATAGCATAATAACGACCAGTTACAGTAGCGAGTTTACCTGTGGTATTGTCTAGGTGGTTTTCTAAATCTGAAATAAAACCATAACCAGATTTAGGGTCTACATCTCTGCCGTCTGTAAATGCATGTACAAAAACATCTGTTAAGCCATAATCCTTAGCTGCTTCTAACAAGCCAAATAAATGCTTAGTATGAGAATGCACACCACCATCGCTAACTAAGCCCAAAAGGTGCACTTTTTTAGCATTAGTTTTTGCGTATGCAAACGCATTTTTTAGTACGTGTTCTTCTTGTAATGTTTTGTTTTGAACTGCTAGATTTATTTTAACCAAATCTTGGTAAACAATGCGACCAGCACCTAAATTCATGTGTCCAACTTCGCTGTTTCCCATTTGCCCTTCGGGTAAGCCAACATGGAGACCGTCTGTTCTTAAACTGGCATTTGGGTAGTTTTTATAAAGTGCATCTATATAGGGTGTCTTGGCTTGGTCTATGGCAGATACTTTTGGGTCTGGTGATTTTCCCCAACCATCAAGTATCATAAGTATTACCTTCTTGTTCATTCAAATAGTTTTTAATGATTTCAAAGATACAATTCTATAACAAATTTTAGGTGTAGATCGCATAACATGTTAGTGCTATTATGGTGTTAAGTATATTAATTATTGCGCTCTAGTGCTTAGGTGTTAGTGGTTAATAGGTTTGTTTTTAAATTGTTAAATATATGTTATATCATTTTTTGTGGTGTAACAGAGCGGTGTTGATATCGTCTATTAAGTGTAATCAAAAAACAAATCAATCAAATTTAAAAAATTTCATCATGAAAAAATCAGTAGCAGTTTTAGCCTTAGTATTAGGCTTTTCAGTATCAAATTTAAATGCGTTTAATCACATAACAGTTTTAGAGGCTAAAGTAGGTGTCGAAAACACAGTAGAGGTGAGTCCCTTATGCAGTGCAATTGCCAAAGGTGATGTTGATGCCGTAAAGGCTTTAATTAAACAAGGTGCAGATGTAAATGCAAAATCTAACGGATTGCGCCCCCTACATTATGCAGCAAAGTATAATCGAGTGGCATTAATAAGAGTATTGTTAACTGCAGGATCGGAAGTACATGCAACTTGCGATAATGGTTATACCGCTTTGGGTCATGCCAAAAATGCAAAGGCAACAGATGCTATTTTATTTTTAAAGCGTTTTAAAAAATAAAAGTTCTAGTTATAGATCATTATTTTAGTTAGTTAGTAAAAGCGTCTTATACTTTAAGACGCTTTTTATTTTTGTAATTTCTTATAGTTTCTTTAATATTTTCGATTCTATTTTCTGGATCTGGATGAGAACTCTGAAACTCTGGTGCATGATTTGGACCTGCGGCAGTTTTTAGAATTTCCATAACACCAATCATTTCTTCAGGGTTATAGCCAGCATCCATCATAAAGTAAACACCAAGTTTATCGCTCTCTAACTCATCACCACGTCCGTTTTTTAAGAGTAGCCCTTGTCCCATTTGTTGTACAACACCGCTCATGTCTATTGCAGAGCTTCCCATGGCAAAAGTTTTCCAAAAGTTAGCGTTTGTAATACGCTCGTTAGAGTGTTTGCCTAGCACGTGCCCAATCTCGTGTCCTAGTACACCAGCGAGTTGATCTTCATTTTGTAACTGAGAAAATAAGGCATAAGTTATAAAAATTTGCCCACCAGGTAAGGCAAAAGCATTTATAGTTTGTGCATCTGCTAAAAGATGAAACTCATATTTATAAGGTGTTTTTGTTGCAATACTGCTGTTAACGAGTTTGTTGCCAACATTGTCAACTAGGGTTTGGTAATCACTTCGATGGTGCAAGCCACCATGCTGTTGTGCCATGCTTGGTGCACTTTGTAGCCCAATAGCAATTTCTTCATCTGGTGATAAAGATATAGCTTGTGTTTTACCAGTATAAGGATTTACTTCTTCTTGACTGCATTTTCTTAAAAATGCAAAAGCAGCAATAACTGCAAAGATTAAAATGCGGACTTTAAAACTTTTGCCTCTCATAATCATTGGTTTAGTGTTCAATTTACAAAAGTTTGACACATAATTTATTTAAAAGTCATTCTTTTAGTTATCAAGTTGGCTTTCTGTTTAAGTATTTAAATTATTTTTAGGGTATAAAACAAAGCATATGTCCTATCAATATAGAATACTTCACAATTACGAGTTAGATGCTGTTATACCATTAGTGTATGCTCTCAATGAAGAGAAAATTTCTAAAACACTTTTGGTGTCTAGATTTAACGAAATGAAGCTTCAAAATTATGAATGTGCTGGTGTTTATAGTGGTGAAAATTTAATAGGTATAACAGGATTATGGTTTTGTACAAGACATTATGCAGGTAAGTCTGTAGAGCTAGATCATGTGTATATACAACCAGAATATCGTGGTAAGGGCTTAGGGAAAGCGTTTATGCTGTGGATTAGAACTTATGCAAAAACAAAAGGCTGTAACACGATAGAATTAAATACCTACGTACAAAATTATCCGTCTCATAAATTTTATTACAACGAAGGCTTTGAAATACTAGGTTACCATTTTCTTAAAACCTTATAATTTATTTTAAAAAGCTTAAGTCAGTATTTGTTTTTATCTCGTAAGGTGGTTTGTTGTATTCAAAAACTCGAGCATCTAAGGTGCCTTTAAGTGTAAGTTTTGTTCCTTTTACAGCTATCCAACTGCCTTCTCTTAACCCTATAACGGGTTGTGAGTTATAGGCTAAAAATTCTTTAATTCGGGTTTCTCTTGTTTCACCCATGTGTGTGCTTTCTGGGTTTGGGTCTAAGTAATGCGGATTAATATTAAAAGGAACTAACTCAAGTGTTTTAAAACTAGGTGGATAGACTATAGGCATATCATTTGTTGTATTTATAGTTAATCCACATATATTACTGCCAGCACTAGTACCTAAATATGGTGTACCGTTTTCTATAGCCTGTTTTAAAGGTGCTAAAATCTTAGTTTTATAAAGTTGATTTACGAGTACAAAAGTGTTTCCACCACCAGTAAAAATGGCTTTTGCATTACGGATAGTTGCCGCTTTATCTTCAAATTCGTGCAAGCCTTTTACAGTTTTACCAATGCGATGAAATGCTTTTGCTACAATTTTAGTATAATCTGCATGAGAAATACCACCAGGTCTTGCATATGGAATAAATAAAATAACATCTGCAGATTTAAAATGAACCTCTAAGGTTTCTAATAAATAGTCTAAGTAACCGCTGCCATGAATTGTAGAGGTGCTTGCAATTAAAAGTGATTTCAAAATTTCGCGTTTTTTGTAAATTTAAGGAATCGTCTGGTTTAACAAAAATTTTGGTATTATAAAGCTCATAAAGGTAGACTTAATCAGTATCTTTAGTAAAAAATTTAAATGATGAAAAAAGTAATTTTATTAGTAGTTGTGTTTGGCCTAAATAGTTTGCTTTTTTCTCAAGAAAACAAAGAGGTAGATGTAAAAGGACAGATTATTGTAGAGGGTGTAGATATTGAAGGCATTGTTATATATAATAAAACAACAAATAAAGGTACAACTAGTGATAGTAGAGGTTTGTTTGATCTTCAGTTAAAACTCAATGATACCATTCAATTAAAAGCCTTACAGTATCAAAATTTTGATGTGATTGTAAACCAATCGATTATTAAGTCAAAAAAAATGAAGGTCTATTTAATTCAAGAAGTTAACCAATTAGACGAAATCGTAATAAAAAATACCACTTTATCAGGAAACTTAAAAACAGATGCTGGTGCTGTAAATACATTTAAACCTAAGTATGAAGCCATTTACTTTGGGGTAAAACAAGAAAATAGACTTAACGAGAGTGCGGCAGATTTTACAAGATCAGATGTTGCAATTACAAATTTAACCTCTCAAAATAAGCCATTAGTTAATGGTCTTAATATTGTTAATGTGGTAGATCAATTACTAATACCTTTATTTAGATCTGAAGTAAAAAACAAAAAGGAGCTAGGTATGCCAGAGGTACCGGCTAAATCTATTAAATACTTCTTTGGGTCAGAGTTTTTATCAGATAATTTTGGAATACCAAAGCATCGTATAGAAGAGTTTGTGCGTTATGTAGAAGAAGAGAATTTTGATTTTAACCTTCTTAATTACGGCAAAGAATTAGAGCTTTTAGAGGTGATAAATACAAAAAGCAAACTGTTTTTAAATACGAATGTTAAAACGAATAATTAGCGCGTTTGCTTAAAGTTTTAATTTCAGTTATACTGCGATGCGGATTTTGTAATAATAATTATACTACAATTTGGTGTCTTTGGCCTAATCCTAAATATGTTATTTTTATATGTGCCCAAAAGATAAGACCTTTTATTTGCATTGTGTTATTTGTAGTTAATCGTATTTAAAAGTCAAAAAAACCGAAAATATTTTTTATTCGAATTTATTTATTAATATTATACTTCCCTATTCTACAATGATTTTAGCTCTATTTCTGAAAATTAAAGTTAAAAATGAAAGAAATGAGCCTGAGCAAAAGCTCTATTAAAGAATACAAAAAAATAAAGAAAGGTCGAAGAAAATTGCTGCCATGGTGGATTAAAGTCTTTTGTTGGATTTTTATGTTGTTAGGACTACTATCCGTCATTTGTTTAATATTAGGTTTTACAAATATAAAGCCCGATTTAGCGTTATATGGCTTCGAAACAAATGAGCCATTATCTTTATACGGATTGCTAATTATTGCGATCGGAATTTTTAAAGGATTTACAGCGTTTTCGTTATGGTTCGAAAAAGATTTTGCTATAAAACTTGGTCTATTAGATGCTACTATAGGTATTTTATTATGTGTGGTGTCAATGTTGGTTTTGCCCTTTATTTTAGAAGGAAGCGTTGTCACTATTAGATTAGAACTACTATTGTTAGTGCCCTTTTTACTAAAACTTAATAAGATTGAAAAAGAATGGGGTTTAGCCAGGCGAAAAAAGTACGCGAACAAACAATATTTATAATTCTAAATCTTATTACTAGTTAGCTAAAGTGCTATATATTCCTTTAATTCATAGAATGACATTGGTATTAGATAAGTCTTTTTAAACGTATTTAACATAAATTTACCAGCCTATTTTTGTGAAATATCAAGAATATAAACGAACTTTCATGGTCAATACTAAAATCATGAAAAAGAGACTTTTTATACTATTTACCTTTTGTACACTTTTTAGCTATGCTCAAGATATTGAACGTATAACTGTAAAAGGTAAAATTGTAGTTCTATCTGAAGATAAAGAAGGTGTGACCGTTTATAATAGTTCGTCTAACAAAGGGACAACAACCGATGTAAACGGTGATTTTACGCTAAACGTTGCTTTAAATGATATTGTAGAGTTTGGCGCTCTACAGTTTAAAGATTTTAGTGTTATTATCAGTGATAAAATTATAAGTTCTAAACAAATGACTGTAATTTTAGTAGAAGAAGTTAATAAGCTCGATGAGGTTGTTTTATTACCATACGGACTTACAGGTAACTTAAACGCAGATCTAGATAATGTAAGAACTTATAACTCTAATCTAGACGCTATTTATTTTGGTTTAGATCATATAGAAGATTTTGAGTTTACTGCCGATTATAAAACACGCGTAGATAATCCTTCTTTTGATGCCTACCATCCTAGAGTAGATAATATGCTTAATATAGTTAATGTAGCAGGCTTTTTAATAAGTAAAGTCGTAGATTTAGATAAAAAGAAGCCTAAAAAGAAACAACAAATTAAAGCAACACCATTTAGAAAAGCTTTAGATCAGTATAGTATTAACTTTATACACACTAACTTTAATATTCCTTTAGACAAGGTAAATGCTTTTATTGATTACGTAGAAGTAGAAGGTGTGAGTGAAGAATTATTAAAAGAGAACAAAGAAATTCAGCTTTTAGAACGTATTACCCAATTAAGTGCAACTTTTTTAAAAATTCAGCGTGCTAAAAACTAATACTTTTATACTCTTTGTCTTCTTTTTTATTGGAACTATAACTGCACAACAAAAAGACATTAAAGGTCAACTTTTAGCAAATGATGATGTTGAAGGTATTCACATACTCAATAAAACATCTGTTAAATATACCGTCTCTAACGAAGATGGAAGTTTTGTAATACCTGCAAAATTATCAGATACCTTAACAATTTCTAGTTTAAGATACCAAATTAAGACGATGGTTATTACCCAAGACATTTTAAATTTGGGGAGTTTTAGTGTCACACTAGAAGAACAGGTTAATGAGCTAAGTCAGGTCGTTATTGGTAAAATGTTAACAGGTAGTCTAGAGTCTGACTTAGAAAACTCTGATGCAAAAACCGATATTAATTTTTACGATTTAGGTATTCCAGGTTTTACAGGTAAGCCTTTAACGCAAAATGAAAGAAAATTACACGATGCTGATGCTGGTAGTATTCTTAGTTTAGGTGGTGGAAGCTATGGTGCAGGCGCAGGTGTAAATTTTCATAAATTATTGAATAAAATTAGCGGAAGAACAAAAAAATTAAAAGCCATTGTCGCTTTAGATGAAAGAGCAGATTGTATAAATCGTTTAAGACGTGATTACGAATCTCTAATTTTTGAAAAAGAAACACTTGCCAAAAACTTAAGAAGCGAGTATTTTTTGTTTTGCGAAGAAGACCCAAGTTTTAAAGCATTATGTGAAGCTAATGATGACCTAACTGCTATTGAGTTTTTAAAAATTAAATTAGTGGCCTACAAAAAAAACCGAAAATCGGTATCTAAAGACTAATTTTGGAATGCTTTTTGAAATTAAACTAAAAATCTTAGAACAAACAAAACACAAATCTTAGATTCACACAAATTTTAGGTTATAATGTAAAGGTATTACACCATTACTACCTGTCATTAATAAAACAACAGCATTAAAACATGAAATCATTACCTTTAATAATAGCATTACTATTTGCACCTTTATTTACAGCTAATACCAGCCAAAAACATGAATATTATATAAGCGTTACAAAAGTAGAATATGCAGAAGACCAGAAATCACTTCAAATTATAAGTCAGATTTTTATTGATGATTTTGAAACGTTACTACGTCAACGTTATGATGAGACTATAACTCTAGCAGAAAAAAATGAGTCCGAAGCTATTGAAGACTATATGAAACGTTATTTACAAGATAAATTGAAAGTTACCATTAATAAAAATGCTATTAACTTTAAATTTATAGGTAAAGAATACAAAGATGATATCGTATATTGTTATCTCGAAATAGAAAATGTTTCTGAGATAAATTCTATAGCTATAACCAATCGTGTTTTGTTTGATGTTATATCAGAGCAACAAAATATTGTACGTCTTAAACTTAAAGGTAAAAACAAGAGTTTTTTATTAACACCAGAGAATGATAAATGCATGTTAAACTTTAATTAAAAACTGTTAAAGACATCTTAAATTATTAATTTACACACCATTTTTAACCAGACAATTTATATATGAAAATTTTTAAGTACTTCTTTTGTGCTTTATTATTCGTGTCAGCAAATACTTTTGCTCAAGACGAAGTAAAGCAAGAACGCAAACCAGGCCACACTAATCAAAACAAGTTTAAGCAACTTTATGATGAGTTTTCTACACCAAACATGTTTAGAACAGGTTCTGGTGCACCAGGTCCAGCTTATTATCAGCAGCAAGCAGATTATAAAATGGATATTGAGATTGATGATGAAAAAGCAAGATTATATGGTAACGAAACTATTACTTACACCAATAACTCACCAGATGAGCTAAAGTATTTATGGGTACAATTAGACCAAAATATGAGAGCAAAGGACTCAAAAACACCTTTAATCTCTAATCAAAAAGCTCAAGAAGCAGACTATGCGTCTAACTTTACTAAAACTTATTTAGCAGAAGATCTAGAAAGAGGTTTTAATATAGACCATGTTAAAGATGTTAACGGTAAAGATTTACCACACACAATAAACCGCACTATGATGCGTGTTGAGCTGCCTAAGTCTATGAAAACTGGAGATCAGTTTTCTTTTAATATTAAATGGTGGTATAACATTAACAATCACGTTACTGAAGGTGGCCGTTCTGGTTATGAGTATTTTGAGGAAAACGATAACAAAATCTATGTTATGGCTCAGTTTTACCCACGTATGGCTGTGTATAATGATGTAGAAGGATGGCAAAATTCTCAATTTTGGGGACGCGATGAGTTTGCGTTACCGTTTGGTGATTTTGATGTAAATATTACAGTACCTGCAGATCATATTTTAGATGGTACAGGATATTTAACAAACAGAGAAGATGTCTTTACTAAAGATATGATGAAACGTTTTAAGAAAGCTCAAAAATCTTACGACAAACCTGTTATGATTGTAACACAGTCAGAAGCAGAAAAAACTGAAAAATCAAAAAGCACAGCTAAAAAAACATGGAAACTTTCAGCTCAGATGGTTCGTGATTTTGGTTTTGCAACGTCGCGTAAATTTTTATGGGATATGATGGCGGTTAAAATCGGCGATAAAGATGTAATGGCTGTATCCTTATATTCTAAAGAAGGAAATCCATTATGGGAAGATTGGTCTACTAATGCTGTGGCTAGTACTTTAAAGTCTTACTCACGTATGACGTTTGATTATCCTTACCATAAAGCAATATCAGTACATGCACCAATGGGTATGGAATATCCTATGATATGTTTCAATTTTGGTCGTCCTGATAAAGAAGGGAACTATTCTGATAGAACTAAATACGGAATGATAAGTGTAATTATACACGAAGTAGGGCACAACTTCTTTCCAATGATTGTAAATAGTGATGAACGTCAATGGACATGGATGGATGAAGGTTTAAATACGTTTGTGCAGTATGTTGCTGAACAAGATTTTGGTGAGTGGTATCCTGCTGCATTATCTCCAAAAGATGAAAAATATCCTTCTAGAAGAGGGCCTGCAAAAAATATAGTAAGGTATATGGGTGGTGATCAAGATTTTATTGCACCAATTATGACAAAAGGTTTAAATACTTACCAATTTGGTAGTAATGCTTACAGCAAACCAGGTACAGGTTTAAACATTTTAAGAGAAACAATTATGGGGCGCGAGCTTTTTGATTATTCTTTTAGAGAGTATGCAAACAGATGGATGTTTAAGCACCCAACACCAGAAGATTTCTTTCGTACTATGGAAGATGCATCTGCGGTAGATTTAGATTGGTTTTGGCGTGGTTGGTTTTACACAACCGATTATACAGATATAGGTATTAAGGACGTTAAAAAATACCAGGTAACAAGTAACCCAACAGCTGCTGTTAAAAAGCAATTAGAAGCACAAGGACGCTCAATAGATGATTTACCACCTTTAGTGTTTTTTGTTGAAGAAGGAAGTGAAGATTACAAAGTAGATATGTCTGGTAAAGACGTTACAGAAAATGCTAAAACAGTAAAGGAATATGTAATGGATAACTTTACGCCAGAAGAACGTAAAAACTTAAAGTCACCTAAGTATTTTTATAATATAACTTTTGATAAGCCAGGTGGTTTAGTAATGCCTTTAATTGTAGAGTATACTTATGTAGATGGTACAAAAGAACGTATAACTTACCCAGCACAGGTTTGGAGATTAAACGATGCTGAGGTTTCTAAATCTATAGCTAGTGATAAAGAAATAGTATCAATTATGGTAGATCCAGATTTGGAAACTGCAGATGTTGATACGTCTAACAATTCTTGGCCTAGAGAAGTTAAAGCCAATGAATTTGATAAGTTTAAAAATAAAGTAAAAGACTAATATTTTATTTTTTTAGAATATAAAGCCGACTTTAACGAGTCGGCTTTTTTTTATTAGACAAAGTCACTCTATATTTGCAACGTGATACAATTAACTACATTCTTGTTTATCGGTGGTACCGAAGTCATATTTATACTATTTATAGTAGTTATGGTTTTTGGTTCTGATAAAATACCAGACATAGCCCGAGGGTTAGGTAAAGGTATGCGTCAATTAAAAGATGCAACAAATGATATTAAGCACGAGGTTACTAAAAGTGCAAAAGAAAGTAACATCATAGATACGGATGCTGTTAAAGACATTCAAAAAGAATTAGATAGTGTAAAAGATGAGCTTCAAGATTTTACAGGCTCTCTAAAACGAAATAAGTAATTATAGACGTCTACTTATTGTTAGGCCATCTCGTATTGGTAAAACTACGGTTTCTATACGTTTGTCATTAATAAGAAGTGTGTTATAATCTAAAACAGCCTTTGTAGAGGTGTCTTTTTCGCTAAGTGGCTCAACAACTTTACCATGCCATAAAACGTTATCAGAAAGAATAATACCACCTTTATTTAGCTTATCTATAACAAGATGAAAGTAGTTGCTATAATTAGGCTTATCTGCATCTATAAAAATTAAGTCAAACTTTAAATTTAATGTTGGTATAATATCTATAGCGCTTCCGGTGTGTTGGGTTATTTGATTGCCAAAATTAGATTTGTCAAAGTATTTACGCTGAAAATCTACCAGCTCTTCGTTAATATCTATAGTATGTATGATACCATCAGGTTGTAAACCTTCGGCTAAACAAAGTGTAGAATAGCCAGTAAATGTGCCTAATTCTAGTACATACTTAGGGTTAATTAATTTAGATATTATACTTAATACTCTGCCTTGGTAGGGCCCACTAAGCATAATAGGTTGTAAAATTTTTTGATAGGTTTCTCTTGTAAGCTCTTGTAATAGTTCTGGTTCTTGCTCAGAGTGCGATACTACATATTCGTCTAAAGCTTCAGGCAAAAAATACATATAAGATAAGTTTTATTTGTCAGTTTATAGTAGTGCAATATAAGTCGTTTACGTCTTAAAAGGCAGTGTATAACTTAAGATAATATTCTAGAAATCAACTTCTGTTTTGCCACTTCATCGTCACCACAAAGCCATTGTATAACATTATCTTCCCAAATAGCATCGCGCTCAGTTTCTGTTATAATATCTCGTTCTATCGCTAAATCTAAAATTTTACCAGGATATGACGATTGCTTTTCACTTTCCATTTCTCCTAAAGGATACGGGTCGTCTAAGCCCATTAAAACTTGTTTAGAACCTTGGTTTTTAATAAGTAACTCTAAGCCACCTGTATCGTGCACAAGGGTGTCAAAAAATATGTTTTTATGTCCAACAGCTTTTCTTGGATGACTTTTACCTTCAAATAAATCGGGTCTACCATCAAATCCTTGAATACGTCTGCCCAAATTAATTTGTGCTAATTGACCGCCATGAGCAAAACAGGTTCTCATATTAGGGTATTTATCTTGGTAGCCGTTAAGAGTTAAAAAATGATAAGCATCTGCACATTGTGCTAGCATCCAAATTAAATGAAACCGCCATGAGGTGTTTTCTAATTTTATAAATTTTTCACCATCATAAGGGTGTATTTCTATGGCTAAATTATATTTGTTTGCAAGCTCAAAAATGGGTTCATTTTCTTCATCAAAAATACAACGCCAGGTCCCAATAGTATCCATGTAATGCGTTGGTAAACAAAGTAATTGCATGCCTAGTTCTTCAACACAACGCTTAATCTCCCAGCACGCACCCTGAACAAAACCTGGGTGTACTACAAAGCCACATGTAAACTTACTTGGGTGGTCTTTTTGAACTTTAGCATTAAAGTCATTTTGAAACCTTAAGGCTTGCTTCATCTCTTCAACCCTAAGTCCGTTGCCATACAATTGCGATAAATTTAAAACTACAGCATGGTCTAATTTATAGCGCTCCATCCACTCAAGTTTCTCATCTAAAAAGAAACTAGAATCTGTGATTGGGCGATTCCAATCTTTTTGAAGCATAAATTTACGATCCTTATCTACCCAAAAAATACCTTTATCTTTCATAAACTGAGGGATGTCCTCTGGGTAAGGTAATAAGTGTGAGTGGCCGTTTATTCTAAGTTTTCGTTTTTGTTCCATATGCTATACAGAGTACGGTTGAAGCGTCTCTTTTTTAATTTACATTTTAATAAACAAGTCATTGTTAAGTCTTCCTTATTGGGAATTAAATGAGACTATTTAGTCTTCTACCTTTACTTTTTTTGGCGGTTGCATTACAGCTTTACAATTTGGGCAACTGCGTTTATTTGCATCACCATAATAGTTGTCAAATATTACAGGCATATCGGTTTCTATATTTTCTACTGTAAAATCTTCTTCGTAAAGTTTGGTGGTACAGTTTTCGCAAAACCATAGTAGCGCATCTTTTACTCCTTTTTCTCTTGGGTATTCTATAACTAAGCCTACTGTATTTGGGCCACGTTGAGGAGAATGTGGTACTTTTGGTGGTAATAAAAAGATGTCTCCTTCCTTTATATCAATATCCTTTGGTACACCTTCGTCTATAACTTTTAAAACCATATCACCTTCTATTTGATAGAAAAATTCTGGTGTTTCATTATAATGATAATCTTTTCTATTATTTGGTCCGCCAACAACCATTACAATAAAATCACCATCTTTCCATACCACTTTGTTGCCAACAGGTGGTTTTAATAAGTGTCGGTTTTCTTCAATCCAAGCTTTAAAATTTAGGGGTGGAAACAGTTTGCTCATAATGTTTTTATTTTGTCATTCCTACCTAAGCCGGAATCTGTTTTTAGTGTTGTTTATATTGTGAATTCCTGTTTTCGCAAGAATGACAAGTCGTATAAATTTACAAACTTTTTGTACGTCCTCCATCAACAGGTAAGTTAATACCATTAATGTAACCAGCACGCTCACTTGCTAAAAATGTTATAGCATCTGCCAATTCTTCGGGTTTAGCAAAGCGTTTTGCAGGTACGGCACTTTTCATAGCATTTGCAGCTTCTTCTTCTGTATTACCCATTTTAGCCGATTTGTTTTTTATAATTTCAGTTAAACGTTCTGTGCCTGTTGCTCCTGGTAATACGTTATTTACTGTTATGCCAAATTGACCCAATTCATTCGCTAAAGTCTTGCTCCAATTTGCAACAGCACCTCTAATAGTGTTACTTACACCTAAGCCATCTAAGGGTTGTTTTACAGATGTAGAAATTACATTAATAATTCTCCCAAAACCTTCGGTTTTCATAAAAGGAACAACACTTTGTGCTAATACATGATTGCATTTTAGGTGTTGTGTAAAGGCGCTTTCAAATTCAGAGATATCTGCAGAAAACACAGGTCCACCTTTTGGTCCGCCTGTATTGTTAATTAAGATGTGAAACCCATGATGATTAGAAATATAATCACTCACTTTTTGCTTTAAATCTATAGGGTTAGAAAAATCTGCTACAATATAATTATGTGGTCTGTGTAGAGGTAACTCTGCAAGCGTGGCTTTTAGCTTGTCTTCGTTTCTAGCAATTAGAGTGATTATTACACCTTCTTCTGCTAGTGCTAAAGCTGTTGCTTTACCTATACCTGCTGTACTACCACAAACTAATGCGTGTTTGTTATTAAGGTTAAAATTCATTTATTTAGCGAGTTTAAAACTGTTAAGGATTTTATCTCCTACTTCAATATAATCGTCATATTCTGCACTTGTAGATGAAAAGGTTAAGACATAAGCCATACCTCCATTTAAGATAAATACTTGTTTAAATTTTAAGACCATTCCATTTCCAAAATCAGCAGACCAAATTACAGAGCGTGCTTCGTAATCATTAATTTTAGTAGTTACATTTACTATAACTTTAGCACTAGGGATTTGTGTTGTTATTTGCTCTAGCGATATTTTAGCATAGTCTTCTAAGCTCAATACTTGGCCTCCTAAATCTTCTAAAGTTAGATTTATATTTTCTCTAAATTTATCATTGATTTGAGATTTTTCGTCCGACATCAATAAAAATTGCATTGATGGTTGTGGCTTTTGGTCGCTAGAGACCCAATCTTTAGGATAGCTAATCGCAAAACCGTCTTGGGTTAATTGTGTCCAATCTTTTTGCGCAAATACTGTAAAGCCTATTAAAAGTACGACTAGAGTTGTTAATTTAATTTTCATATTATTTGTTTTAGTTGTTATGAGATACTAAAAATAGCTCAGTATCACAGAGAACTGTTAATATTTAATACATACATTTTTTGCTTCTGTAAAAAAGCGTAAGGCTTCAAAGCCACCTTCTCTTCCAACACCAGATGCTTTTACGCCGCCAAACGGCGTTCTTAGATCGCGCATCATCCATGTGTTTACCCAAACGATTCCTGCTTGTAGCTCGTTACTGATGCGCATGGTGCGTTTTAAGTTGTTTGTCCAAATAGTTGCAGATAGCCCATATTTTACTTTATTTGCCATTAGTAGAACGTCATCTTCTGTATTAAAAGGCATTACAGTAACCACGGGGCCAAATACTTCTTCTTGGTTAACTCTACATTCATCATGTGGTACTTCAATCACTGTAGGTTCAAGATAATATCCTTTTTCAAAACCTTTAACTGTTACTTCATTACCACCGCATAAAACAGTTCCGTTTTCTTCTTTTGCAACTGCGATGTATGCTTTTACTTTTTCTAAATGTGGTTTAGAAACCAAAGCACCAATACTGGTTTCTGCTTCAGATGGATGACCAACTTTTAGTGCCTTTACTTTTGCAATAAAGTCAGCTTTAAACTTTTCATAAATAGACGCTTCAACAAAAATACGACTTCCGCACAAACAAATTTGACCTTGATTGGCAAATGACGAACGCACCGTTGTGTCTAGCATATCTTCATAATCACAATCTGCAAAAATGATGTTTGGGTTTTTACCACCCAATTCTAAAGATAGTTTTTTAAACATTGGTGCAGCAACGCGTGCAATATGTGCTCCTGTTGTTGTACCACCTGTAAAGCTAATTGCTTTAATGTTTTTATGTTCTACAATAGCTTGCCCTGTTGTGCCTCCTAGTCCATGCACAATATTTAGAACCCCTTTTGGTAAGCCTGCTTCGTTACAAATTTCACCTAATAAATAAGCTGTCATTGGTGTGACTTCGCTTGGTTTTGCAACAACGCAGTTTCCTGCTGCAATTGCTGGTGCAATTTTCCATGTAAATAAGTAGAGTGGAAGATTCCATGGGCTAATACAACCTACAACTCCAATAGGTTGACGCAACGTATAATTAATAGCATTTTGGCCAATACTTTCGTGACTTTCACTAGCAAACTGAGTAATGGCGTTTCCAAAAAATCTAAAATTACTTGCTGCTCTTGGTATGTCTATAGCTTTGGCTAAAGAGACCGGTTTACCATTGTCTTTAGATTCTGCTTCTGCAAAACGTTGCAGGTTGGCTTCTAGTAATTCTGAAATTTTAATAAGAATTCTACTGCGTGCTTCTAAAGTAGTTTGGCTCCATATAGGAAACGCAGATTTTGCTGCATCATATGCATTCTCAACATCTTCGTAGGAAGAGTTTGGTATTTGCCCATAAACTTCTCCATTTGAAGGGTTGTAGTTGTCTATCCAATTATTATGTATTGGATTTTGGAAGTTACCGTTGATGTAGTTTTTTATATTCACTTGTTGCACAGATAATAGCATTAAAGTTTCTTTTCGTAATGCGTCTTAATGTATTTTTCTTAGTCTTTTTTCTTAAACGCCATAACCTTAATTTCAATGACCAAATCTGGGTGCGGCAATTGATGCACCGCAACCGTTGTTCGTGTTGGTCCTGTTTCTTTATCAAAAAACTCAGCATAAGCTTTGTTGTAATCTGCAAAGTCATTCATGTTAACTAAAAACGAAGTTACATCTACAACATCTTTTAATGTTGCGCCTACTTTAGCTAAGTTTTTTTCAATGTTTTTTAAAACTTCTTGAGTTTGGGTGTAGGCATTTAATTTTTTAGTGCCCATCTCGTCAATGATATCTACACCTGCGATGGTATTGTCTGCTCTTCGAGAACTTGTGCCAGAGACAAAAATAAAGTCTCCCACTTGTTTTACATGAGGATATGCCCCTCTTGGTGTAACTCCAGTTCCTGCTGATACAGGTCTATTTTTATTTTCACTCATGATTTTTTAATTATTAAGTCAATCCTAAAATTTTATCATCTTCTAAAATTGATGTCGTTTCCTTTTTCACTTTGTTTAAAATGTCTTTTAATTCAGTTTTATTCGTTACATCTAGAGCTGTTGAGATGTCTCCATTCTTCAACATGTTTAAAATGGCTTTATCTTGTGCACGTCCTCTTAGCATAGCTTCTCTATAGCCAATCTGCTCATTAAAGGTGACTAAGCTATATTTTGAAGAATAATCTTTTGGAAATTCTTTTTCAAGAGCCATTTCTATTTTACGTTTTTCTTGAAAAATAGCTTGGCCTACATGACTCTTCATTTCGTGAAAATTATCAACAGCTAAATCTGCAATGGCATCCGTATCTTTTTTTCTGTTTTTTTCGTAGGCTTCAAAAGTAGCTTCCCAGCTGTCTAAATTTTGCTCTAATACGTTATCAAATTCTACCACATCTTCAAAAGATGCGTTCATTCCTTGTCCGTAAAATGGTACAATAGCATGTGCAGAATCTCCCATAAGTAGTGTGTTGCCTTTATAATGCCATGGTGAACATTTTACAGTGCCTAATGGTGCCGTTGGGTTTTCAAAGAAATCTTCAACTAAATTGGGCATTAATGCTAAAGCATCTGGAAATTCTTTTTGAAAGAACTCTGTAACAATTTCTGGTGTGGTTAAATTATTAAAATTGTATTCGCCTTTAGCATAACTTAAAAATAGTGTTACTGTAAAACTGCCATCTAAATTTGGTAATGCAATAATCATAAAATCGCCTCTTGGCCAAATATGTAATGCATTTTTATAGGTTTTGTAGTCACCGGTTTCAGTTGGCAAGATACTTAGTTCTTTATAACCATGTGTTAAGTAGTTTTGCGAAAAGCTAAATAAGAATTTACGTTCTAAAAAATAACTTCGTCGTAGTGCAGAGCCTGCACCATCTGTGGCAATTATACAATCTGCATCTTCTATAAACTCATCTTTTGTAATATAATCTTGAAAACTAGCAGTGGTTTTTTCGAAATTTACAGCGGTACATTTTTTATTGAAATGAATGGTCACATTTTCATGTTTTTCGGCTTCGTCTAAAAGTAAGGCATTGAGTTCTCCTCGCGATATTGAATTAATATATTCATAATCGCGACCACTGTAATTAGATAAAAAGGTGTTGCCTTCTCTGTCGTGTAACATACGGCCATTCATAGGAATACAAAGGGCTTTTACTTTGTCTTCGAGGCCTACCATTTTCATAGCTTTAATACCGCGATCTGACAATGATAGGTTTATAGAACGGCCAGCAGAGATATCTGTTTTACGTAAATCTGTTCGCATTTCGTAAACGTTAACATTGTAACCGCGTTGTCCTAGTCTTAATGCTAGTAAACTTCCGCATAGTCCCGCTCCTATAATTAATATGTTTTGTTTTTTGTTCATATGTGTTATTCTGTCTGGTCGAGCGTAGTCGAGAATTGTTTAAAACCTCTCAACTTTACCTTAAGTGACATTTAGTTTAAAATAGTTTTCATTTTCTCAACCATCAAATATACATCGGTAAAAGAGTTGTACAATGGCACTGGTGCACACCTAATAACATCTGGTTCTCGCCAATCGCTCACAACACCGGCTTTGGTTAGTTTATCGTGCAGTGATCTGTCTGCTTTTAATACTTGTATAGATAACTGGCAACCACGTTCTTCAGGGTTTTCTGGTGTAATAATTCTAATGGTGTCTTCGCCTAATTGTTTTAATAGATACTCAAAATAGCCTGTGAGTTTTTTAGATTTTTTAAGAAGTTTATCAAAACCAATATCATTAAACATATCTAGAGAGGCTTTTATAGCTGCCATAGATAAAATAGGTGGGTTGCTTAATTGCCAGCCTTCTGCACCTGGTAAAACATCAAACTCGTGGCGCATATTAAAACGTGTTGCTTTATTATGGCTCCACCAACCTGTAAAACGGTTTAAATCTTTAGTGTGTGCATGACGCTCGTGCACAAAACACCCAGACAAGCTACCTGGCCCAGAGTTCATGTACTTGTAGGTGCACCAAACGGCAAAGTCTGCACCTGAGTTGTGTAAATCTAAATCTACGTTTCCGGCTCCGTGTGCACAATCAAAACCTACCATACAACCCTGTTTATGACCAAGTTTGGTAATGCGTTTAAAATCGAAAAACTGACCTGTATAGTAATTAACGCCACCAATCATTACTAAAGCGATTTCACTACCGTGGGTTTCAAGAATTTTTTCTAAGTCTTCATATCCTAATAGCTCTTCATTTTTTCTAGGTTTCCAAAGTATTAGTCCTTTTTTATCATCGTAGCCATGATGGCGCAATTGCGATTCTACAGCATACTTATCTGACGGAAATGCATCACTTTCAATAAGTATTTTATAACGTTCTTTTGTCGGCTTGTAAAATGAAGCCATCATAAAATGAAGATTCGCTGTTAAAGAATTCATTGTTACGACTTCAATAGGTTTTGCACCTACAAGTTTGGCCGTGGCTTCTGTTAATAATTCATGATATCCAAGCCATGGGTTTTTCCCATGAGTATGTCCGTCAACACCAAGGTTTGCCCAATCTTCTAATTCTTGATTTATATAAGTTTTAGTAGCTTTTGGTTGTAGCCCTAACGAATTACCACAGAGGTAAATAAGTTCGTTTCCGTTTTTGTCTTTAGGGATATAAAATTGCTGTCTATAGTTTGCTAATTCGTCTAAAGTGTCTTGTTGCTTTGCGTAATCAAGACCAAGTTTGTAGTTGGACAATTTGAATTGATTTTCGGTTTGTAACAAAAATAAGGATTTTAGAGGATGATTTCTAAGGAAATTTGAGATCCCGTTTTTCAATGTTATTAATTTAACTAGACATTTTATAGTTAACCTATAAAGCTAAGACTTACATAATGAATTCATTTAAAAATAAAGCACCTTAACCCGTGAGTTAAAGTGCTTAGATATATAATAGGCGCCAAAAGGCGGAAAATGTAAGCTATACGTTTTTAGTATTAACTCGTCTCGTGAAACTTACATTATAGGTTATAAAAGTAAGGTCATAATTTTACTTTTGCAAAATTATGCTTACATCTGCAAAATTTAAATTCCAATTGCCTCCTTTCATTTTGTGGTCTGTTGCAATTTTAATACCGTTGTAATCTTTGTAATTTTCAAATGTTGTAGATAAGGTTGGCGCCGTTGCATTTGCTTTTCTAAAAGTCCATTCTTTAATTAAGAAGGCGTTATCATAGAAAATATCATAAGCATCGCCAGGTGTGTAACCACCTTGGTTTGGGTATAAAATAGTAATCATATTTAATTGGTCGTTGCTTATTGGTGCTATTGCTTTTTTAGGTGTTGTTATGGTTGCAGAAGCGTCCCAAACCAATTGAAAAGGTACAAATGCCCAAAATTTATCATTAATAAAGTTACGGTCAGCGTTTGGCGGTACGCTATCGAGATTTGATCTTGTAAATTTTATATGTTGTGCACCAGCCATCATAACAACACTATCCTTTTTAGGAAACCATTCCCACGACCTTCCGTTGCCTTTTATAGTATCTCTGTCTAGCTTAAATGTAAAGGCTACTTTTTTTACGTTTTTCCAGTTTTCAAAACCATGAGCATTGGCTATTTTTTCAGCAACTGTTAGTTCTTTTTGTAGTTCTTTTAATGGCGTTTCTGAGGTTTCAGATTTACAAGCCGAAAGAAGAACAAAACAGATTAGACTTAGGTATAATGACTTCATGTTAAAAAATGTTTTAATTTACAGGCTAAATTAAGACGCATTTTAGGCAAGCCAAAGGGAAATGCGTTAAAAGTTTTTAAGACAATGGAAGATTACACAACATATTTTGATGTTAATAAGGCGACTTGGAATAAGAAAGTTGAGGTACATGCCCAAAGTGATATGTATCATATGGCTGCTTTTAAAGCAGGTAAAACATCGTTAATGCCTTATGAATTAAAAGCATTAGGAGATGTTAAGGGTAAGTCCTTGTTACACTTGCAATGCCACTTTGGACAAGATACGTTGAGTTGGAGTAGGCTAGGCGCCAAGTGTGTTGGAGTAGATTTGAGTGATGAAGGTATAAAGTTAGCCAAACAGCTTAATAAAACATTAAACCTTGATGCTGAGTTTGTATGTTGTAATGTGTTAGATACCTCAAAACATGTTTCTAAAATGTTTGATATTGTGTTTACCAGTTATGGTACTATTGGTTGGTTGCCAAATTTAAAACCTTGGGCAAAAATGATTGCTGAACGTCTTAATGTTGGTGGAACATTTTACATTGTAGAGTTTCACCCTATTATTTGGATGTTTGATTATACAGATGGTGTTTCTAAAATGAGATACCATTATAATAGAGAAGCGGTGATTTATGATGAATACGAAGGTACCTATGCTAACCAATCTTCTAAAATGGTGAGTAAGGAATACGGATGGAATCATGGACTATCTGAAGTCGTGAATGCTCTAATTGAAGCAGGCTTGCAAATAGACTACTTAAATGAATATGATGAGAGTCCGTATGATGTCTTTCCAGATTTACTAAAACTAGATAACGGCATGTATAAGCTGAAGGGGCAATTGTTTCCTATGTTATTTGAGATTAAAGCCACTAAGCTGAAATAACAAAGTGGCATTTGTGTACTTTACAGCTTTAGTTTTTCCATTGTCCAAATGCAATGGCTTTACCTTTGTGCTCTTCAGAAAACGTACCGTTGTTATAGACTAAGTTACCATTAACAAAGGTTTGCTCTATATTGGTTTGAAAGGTGGTACCTTCTAATGGAGACCAGCCGCACTTGTATAATATATTATCTTTAGAAACGGTCCATGAGCTATTTAAGTCTACTAAAGTTAAATCGGCATAATAGCCTTCTTTAATAAATCCACGTTTTGTCATACAATACAAGGTTGCTGGGTTATGGCACATTTTTTCTGCTATTTTTTCTAATGAAATTAAGCCTTGTTTGTAAAACTCTAACATACAGTTAAGCGTGTGCTGCACCATTGGTGCACCAGACATAGATTTAAAGTAGGTTTGTTGCTTTTCTTCTAAGGTATGTGGTGCATGGTCTGTAGTGATAAGGTCTATTCTATCATCTAACAGTGCCTTTAATAAGCCTTGTCTATCTTGTTCGCTTTTTATGGCAGGATTCCATTTAATGAGCATGCCTAAGCGGTCATAATCTTTGTCTGAAAACCATAAGTGATGTACCGAAACTTCGGTTGTAATATTTTTTTCTGTTAAAGGAACATCGTTTTGAAAGAGGTGTGTTTCTGCCTCTGTTGTTAAGTGTAGAATGTGTAACCTAGCATTGTATTTCTTAGCCAAACCTATAGCACGCTTGGTTGCTTCGTAACAGCCTTCTACGCTTCTAATAATTGGGTGAAATTTTGCGGGGATATCTTCACCGTATTTTTCTCTAAAAGCGTTTTCGTTCGCTTCTACAATTTCTTCTTTTTCAGAATGAATTGCAATAATAGATTTACAGTTAGCGAATAGTTTTTCCATTTTCTCAGGGCTATCAGCTAATAAGTTACCTTTTTTAGTAAAATACAAACCGTCATCAGAAACACCAATAAATTTGGTTGTATCCATAGTAATAACCTCGTCTATGTTATCACCGTTTACACCAAGGAAAAATGAGTAGTTTGCTAAAGATTTTTTAGATGCAATCTCGTATTTTTCTTCAAGACTTTTTACTGTTAGTATATTTGGTACTGTGTTTGGCATGTCTATAAAAGAGGTGACTCCACCAGCAATTGCCGCTTTACTTTCGGTATATAAATCTCCCTTGTGTGTTAGTCCTGGGTCTCTAAAATGTACTTGTCCGTCTATAACCCCCGGAAAAAGGTGTTTGCCAGTACCATCAATGACCTTATAATTTGGTTGAGAATCAATAGTTCCGATTTTATGTATAAGTCCGTTAGAAATAAGAACGTCTGCTACAATTGTTTGTCCTTCATTTACTATTGAAGAATTTTTAATTAAAATAGGTTGATGCATGCTGTTTTTGCGATTAAGGTTGGTTTTTTTTAAAAAAAAATATTAGGAAACTTTTGCGTCTAGTGTTTTTTATCTGTTTTAAGGAGTGTCGGAAATTTAGCTTTGAATTTATTTAATCTAGGTATGGATACATTTCTGATATAGCCATTATTTGGATGTCTACGTTCGTAGTTTTGGTGGTAGTCTTCACCGACCCAAAATTTTTGAAAAGGATATACTTCTGCCGCAATAGGTGCCTCTAATTTTTTTGCTAACGCAGCTTTCTTTTTTTCAATGATTTCTTTTTGTTCGTCATTTTGATAAAAGATGATTGAGCGGTATTGCGATCCTCTATCTGGTCCTTGACCATTAACTTGTGTTGGGTTTTGAGATCCAAAATAAACATCTACGAGCGTAGCAAAATTCACTGTATTTGGGTCGTATATAATTTCTACAGCTTCAGCATGCCCAGTTCTACCTGTATTGCTAGCCTCGTAAGTTGGGTTGTTTGTATGGCCACCAGCATAACCGCTTATAGATTCTTCTACTCCTTTTACACTTTCAAAGACGGCTTCTACACACCAAAAACAGCCGCTAGCAAAATAGGCTCTTGCTTTACCTTCTTTTAATGGCACAACTATGGGGTCTGCATTTATAACAGCCTTTTGTTTGTCATTAACTTGAGCTTGGTTATGGCAACTAAATAGTAAGGTTATGCTTAAAATAGATAGTATATGTTTCATTTTATTACAAATTTAATTCAGGATCACTTAAATGATAACCTGCGTATGTTTTTTTTTAATAGTCGTGTAAAAATACTAATCCTTAAAATCAATTATTTTAAATTTATCTTAAATAAAAAAGCCTTTGCAAAAAATGCAAAGGCTTAGATATAATGGGTGTTGTATGATTACTTACTAAGTTTAGCAAATAACTTTTCCATTTTTGTTTTTTCTTCTTCAGCTAATACAGCATCAACTAAGATACGACCACTGTGCTCATCTGTAATTACTTTTTTACGAGATGCAATTTCTACTTGTACCTGTGGTGGGATTGTAAAGAAAGAACCACCAGAAGCACCACGCTCTATAGCAACAACAGCTAAACCATTTTTAACATTGTTTCTAATTCTTAAGTAGGCTTTAACTAAACGGTCGTCAATTTTCTTTTGAAAGTCTAAAGATTTGTTTAGAAGCGCTTCTTCTTCTTTTTCAGTTTCTTTAAGAATTTCGTTTAACTCACCTTTTTTGTGCTTAAGGTGTGTTTGTCTGTCTTTTAAGCGACTTTTAGTTTCAGAAATAACTTCTTTTTTCTGATCTATTTGCGCTTTAAATTCTTTGATGTTTTTTTCAGCTAATTGGATTTCTAATTCTTGAAATTCAATCTCTTTAGTTAACGAATTGTATTCTCTGTTATTTCTAACATTGTTTTGTTGCTCGCTATATTTTTTAATTAAAGATTTTGCTTCTTCGATTAAATTCTTTTTTCCTTTAATCTCATCGTCAATTATTGCAAGGTTATCACTTAACTTGTCTAATCTTTTGTTAAGTCCTTCAACTTCATCTTCTAAGTCTCTTACTTCTAAAGGAAGCTCACCTCTGACATTTCTTATCTCGTCTACTCTAGAGTCGATTAACTGTAAATCATATAGTGCTCTTAATCGTTCTTCAACAGAAACTTCAGCTTTTTTTGCCATAATTATAAATACTTTACCGGATTTGTATTTTTATTTGATAAAATGATTGCAAAATTAGTAATTTTTTTCGAGAGATAGTGTACTAAAAACGTTTTTGTGAACTGTTCACTTTCGTAATGGCCTATATCTGCCAATACAATATCATTTTCTGCACTAAAAAAATCGTGATACTTAAGGTCTGCAGTCACAAATAAATCTGCACCTGCTGCTTTTGCTGCGCTAATTGCAAAACTACCTGAGCCACCTAATACTGCTATGCGTTTAATAGGTTTATTTAAAAACTTAGAGTGTCTTACCGTACCAGTGTTCATTTCAGCTTTAATAAAATTAAGACAATCAAGTTCTGCCATTGGTGCCTCTAAGTCGCCAACCATACCCATGCCAATGTGTTGGTTTGCGTTTTCTAGCGTTGTAATCTCATAAGCCACTTCTTCGTATGGGTGTGCTTTAAATAGGGTATTTAGTATATTAGACTCTAAATGTTTTTTATAAGTTACAGAAATAGCGGTTTCTTTTTCAGTATGTAATTCTCCTTTTTTGCCAATTACAGGATTAGAATTAGCGTTACCTTTATATGTACCTTCGCCATTAATATTAAAACTACAACATTCATAATTGCCTAATTTGCCTGCACCTGCGTTAAAAAGTGCTTGCCTTAGTGCTTCTGCGTTTTGTTGTGGTACATACGTTTGTAATTTTTTAATAGTACCTGTTTGCGGAATTAAAATTTGTTTGTTTAGTAAGCCTAATTGATTACAAATAATAGAATTTACACCTTCAATGGCATTATCTAAAGCTGTATGAATTGAAAAAATAGCAATATTGTGTTGTATGGCTTTAATAACAACGCGCTCTACATACGTTTTGCCTGTTAATTTTTTGAGACCTTTAAAAATTATAGGATGAAAACTAACAATAAGGTTACAGTTTTTTTCAATAGCCTCATCAACAACACTTTCTAGCGTGTCTAAGGTTACAAGAACGCCTGTAATAGATTGGTTTTTATCGCCAACTAAGAGACCAACATTATCAAAATCTTCAGCATAAGTTAAAGGCGCTAAGTCTTGCAGGTGATTTATTACATCTTGTACTATCATAAGTGCTTATTTGTACCAAAAATAATATATTTTAGTGCTCATGAAGTTTATACGCATCATATTATTCCCTATTGTTCCTATTTATTTCTTGGTAACCTGGTTTCGTAATTGGTTATATGATAAAAGAATTAAGCCTTCTAGGTCTTATGACTTGCCAATAATTTGTGTTGGAAACTTAAGTACTGGCGGTACTGGTAAAACACCAATGATAGAATATTTAATTAGATTATTAAAAGATGAAAAATCTTTAGCGACACTAAGCAGAGGGTATAAACGACAATCTAAAGGCTTTGTTTTGGCAAATAAAAGCACATTAGCATCTGCTATTGGTGATGAGCCGTATCAGTTTTTTACTAAGTTTAAAGATATTACTATTGCTGTCGATGAAAATAGACAAAACGGAATTTCTAAATTAATAGAATTAGAAAAAAAACCAGAAATTATTTTATTAGATGATGCTTACCAGCATAGAAAAGTAAAGGCTGGTTTTAATATTTTGTTAACCGCTTACTCTAATTTATACTATAAGGATATTGTATTGCCAACAGGTAATTTAAGAGAGCCTAGGTTGGGTGCAAATAGAGCAGATGTTGTTGTTGTCACCAAGTGTGATCGTAACATTTCGGAAATTGAAAAGGCTAAAATTGTAAAAGGGTTAAAGCTGCAATCTCACCAAAGCGCTTTTTTTAGCTATATAGATTATAGTGATGTTGTTGTGTCTACTAACGCATCTAAAGTGTTAGTGAAATTGCCAAAGTTTACTTTAGTAACGGGTATTGCAAATGCCAAGCCGTTGGTAGATTTTTTAAATTCTAAAGGATTAGAGTTTGATCATTTAGAATATGCAGATCATTACAATTTTAACTCATCTGATATTGATAAGTTAAAATCTGTTGGTTTAATTATAACTACCGAAAAGGATTTTGTAAGGTTATCTAACTATAAAAATCTAGAGTCACACTTATATTATTTACCCATTCGTTTAGTTTTAGATAAACCTAAAGTGTTTAACGCTTTAGTAAAGACTTTTGTGAATTAAAAGAAATTAGAGGTTACTTCTTTGCCCGAAAGGACATCGTATAATTTCTGCTCAAAATCTTCTTGTTTAAAAGGTTTTGAGATAATATCATTAAATCCTGCTTCGCCAAATTCGTGCATTTTATCTTCTAAGGTTACAGCTGTTAGGGCAAAAATAGTTAGGTCTTTATCAAAAGTTCTAATGATTTTTGTAGCTTCTAGTCCGCTAATGCCAGGCATGTGTATATCCATAAGAACAATGTTGTAAGTTACAGTTTTTACTTGCTCTACAGCATCTTCGCCATTATCTACAACATCACAAGAAAGCCCCATTTTATTAAGAATTTTCTTAGTAATCATTTGGTTAATTTTATTGTCTTCAACAACTAAAATTTTAATTTCGTTTAAATCCAAATCTTGCATCTTATTAACTATTTCACCTGCAACGACTTTCGTTTTCTTGGCTTCTTCAACGTGTTCTAAAGGTAATTCAAAAAAGAAAGTGGTGCCTTTACCTAATTCACTTTTTAGATAAATCTTACCTTTTAAAATTTGAATAAGGCCTTTTACTATAGATAAACCTAAACCTGTACCACCGTATTTTCTGTTAATTTGAACAGAGCCTTGAGAGAAACTCTCAAACATGTACTCTTGTTTTTCTTTTGTAATACCAATACCATTGTCTTCAATTTCAAAGCGAATTGCATAGAGTTTACCATTCTGACTAATTTTATGAGTTCTCACCCAAATATCCCCATTTTTTGTAAATTTTATAGCATTACCTAATAGGTTAATTAAGATTTGAGAGATCTTTAATTGATCGCCGTTATAGAATTCTGGTAGGTCATTATCGTATTCTAAATGTAATTTTGTGCCATTATCTTTTGCCGAATTTGACAGTGCAGATATTACATTTTCTATTTTGTTTTTAAGGTTAAAACCCTCTGGGTCTAGCTCAACTTTATTTGCTTCAATTTTATTTATTTGAAGAATATCGTTTATAAAAGTTAGTAGGTAATCACCAGAAAATTTTAAAGACTTTAAATGTGGTATTTGGTGTGTTTTAGGTTCTTCTTCTAACAACATATTAGTTAGTCCTGTTACGGCATATAAAGGTGTGCGTAACTCGTGTGTTACCGTAGATAAAAAATTGGCTTTAGTCTTAGAGGCCAATTCTGCTTTCTCTTTTGCAACTATAAGCTCGTCATTCTTCTTATGAAGCATGTTGTTGGTCTTAAGTCTTATATTATTATTCTTGTAAAGCGATAATGTTAAGAGCGATAAGATTGTAATTAAAGCAATGCTAAGCACGGTAGTAATTCTTGTAAAATTACTTTCTGCACTTACTTCGTCTATTTGAGCTTTTAATTGTTCGTTTTTTGCTATATATTCATTAATAAACTCACCATTTTCACCAGAAACTGAGTTGTTTCGCATGGCATTTGTTAGAGAATCTGATAATTGATTGTATTTTTTTATGTAAAAGAAAGAATTTTTATAGTCGTTATTTTTTTCGTGAATTGCACTTAAGGTTAAATAAGCTTCATTTATGTTTTCGACAATATTTGAGGTTTTTGCTATGTTTAAACCTTCTTCTGCTTCAGCTAAGGCTACTGTTTTTTTTCCTAAAGCATTAGATATAATACTACTTTGTATTAACGCACTACTTAGTCTGCGTTTTTGATCGTATTTTTTTGTAATGATAATTGTGTTCTCTAATTCAGATTTAGCGTTGTCATATTGTTTTAAGGCTATAAAAACTTTTGCTTTGTTTAGGGTAACTTCAGAGATGTATTCTTCTAAATCTTCTTGTTCAAAAAGATTTTTTGCAGATGTAAAATAATCTAAAGCACTTTTGTATTCTTTTTTGTTACTATGAAAAACACCTTTTAAATTATAAGCAATAGCTTGGCTGCCGTAGTCTTCTATTTCTCTTTGAATTTTAAGTGCTTTACTTATAGATAAGTTGGCTTGGTTTGGTTTATTTCCTAAATATTGAACTTTTGCAATTTTGGTTAAAATTTTACCTTGGTTAGATTTATCTTCAATTTTTTCTGCAATCTCTAAGGCTTTGTTAAGGTTGTCGGTTGAGCTAAAGTAATTACCACGATCACTATCGAGCTTGGCTTGGTCAACATAGCTTTGAAGCCTTATTAAGAGCATGTCTTTGTCTTCTATACTATCTTGCTGTGCAGATAATAAAGTGCTAAAGCATGCTATTAAAATAAATATGTGATATTTAATTTGGGACATTTCTGCTCATTTATTAGGAACAAATATAATTATTTATTCGACAAAAGTGCACTTTTGTCCGATAAATAGCAAATTAAGTCTAAAATTCTTGAACTATAGCCTGTTTCATTATCGTACCAACCTACTATTTTTACCATATTGCCTATTACAGATGTCATTTGAGCATCTATAATGCATGAATGTGTGTTGCCTACTATATCTATAGATACAATGGGGTCTTCAGTATACTCTAAAATGCCTTTTAACTGGTTTTTAGCTGCATTTTTAAAGATTAAGTTAATAGCTTTAATTGTTGTGGGTTTTTCTACATTAATAGTTATATCTGTTAAAGAACCGTTTGCAACAGGCACTCTTATGCCACAGCCACCAATAACATTAGACAAATCTGGGAAAATTTTAGTCAATGCTTTTGCTGCACCAGTCGTTGTTGGTACTATAGATTGGCCAGCAGCTCTTGCGCGTCTTAAATCTCTATGGGGTTGGTCGTGTAAACTTTGATCGGTTGTGTAAGAATGTATTGTTGTTATATAAGCTTGCTTAATACCAAAATGTGCTTTTATTAAAGAAATCATTGGTGCCGCATTATTTGTTGTACAAGAGGCATTAGAAAGTATGGTCTCAGAACCGTCAATTATAGCTTCATTTACACCAAGCACTATTGTTTTAATGTCATCTTCTACTGCAGGAACTGATAGTACGACTCTTTTAGCACCATTATTTATATGGTGTTGTAAATCTGGTTTGGTTTTGAATTTCCCTGTAGATTCTATAACGTAATCTGGTTGAACATTAGACCAGTTTATAAGTTTTGGATGTTTTTTATTATATAAAGGTATAGCAGTATCATTAATTATGATGTGATTTTCATCACAACTAATTGCAGATTTTAAAACACCATGTATACTGTCATACTTTAATAAATGGCTTAATGTTTTGCTATCTGCTAAATCATTAATTGCCACAATTTTAATTTGTGGATTATTTAGCGCTAGCCTAAATACACGTCTACCAATTCTGCCAAAACCATTAATGGCTATAGTAATCATTAATTAATATGTTTTTGTGCTTTGTAAGAAGATCTTACTAATGCACTACTTTCTACATGTCTAAACCCAAGTGCTAAACCGACGTCTTCAAATTCTTTAAACTCATCGGGTGTTACAAAACGTTTTACGGGCAAGTGTTTTTTACTTGGTTGTAAGTATTGGCCTATGGTAACTACATCAACATCATTTTCTCTGAGATCGTGCAGCGTTTCAATAACTTCTTCTCTAGTTTCTCCTAAACCCAACATAATGCCAGATTTTGTTCTGCGTTGCCCTTGTTCTTTTAAGTATTTAAGCACACCCATACTGCGGTCGTATTTGGCTTGTATTCTAACCTCGCGTGTTAAACGTCTTACCGTTTCTATATTATGCGATACAACTTCTGGTGCAACAGCAACAATTCTATCTATATGTTTTTCTATACCCTGAAAATCTGGAATAAGTGTTTCTAGTGTGGTTTCCGGATTCATACGTCGTACAGCATTTACTGTTTCTGTCCACATAATACTGCCCATGTCTTTTAAGTCATCTCTATCTACGCTTGTTAAGACTGCGTGTTTTATTTGCATAAGTTTTATAGAGCGTGCTACTTTTTCTGGCTCATCCCAGTCTACGGTTTCTGGTCTTCCGGTTTTTACACCACAGAATCCACAAGATCTTGTGCAAACATTACCCAAAATCATAAATGTAGCAGTGCCTTCTCCCCAACATTCTCCCATGTTTGGGCAGCTACCTGAGGTACAAATTGTATTTAGTTTGTATTTATCTACTAAACTTCTAAGTTCAGTGTATTTTTTTCCAGTAGGTAATTTTACCCTTAGCCATTTGGGTTTTCTTTCTGGTAAAATATTTGATGCTACTTGCGTTTCCATATATCTTATTTTCAAGATTACAAAGATACAAAGTAAATCATTAAAATTTGCTAAAGAGTGTTAAGGTACCAAAGGCTAAATCCAATTAAGAAAAATATACCCAAATACGAAAGTATATGCAATTTTAAACTTGGTCGCCAAGCAGCAGGTGTATGCTTACTGCTGATAAGTTTATAGTTTACAATGGCATAAAAAGGTGCAGTTATAAAAGAAAGAATAGTTGCTATATTAATAAGTAAACCCATTTCTGAAGCAAAGAAAAAGAAAATTATAAGTGTGCCAAACGTTAAAATAAATATCCAATTACGATATCCGTTTCTCGTTGTTCTGTTGGTAAGCGTATCTAAACTTTTAGAGAGGGCTCTTGGTGAGGCGTCTAACGTTGTAATTGTGGTGCTAAACATTGTTGTAAATGCAGCAATACCAATAAAAATATAAGCCCAATTACCTAAGCTTTTTGTGTATAAATCTATAAGCTGGTTAGAAAACACAGCGGCTTTATTACTAAATGTTTCACCAGATAAATGCATAATAAAATAACCAAGACATAAAAATGCAATTCCTAAAATAATGGTGCTAACGTAACCAATATTAAAATCTAGCAAGGCTTCTTTTGGTGATAATGTAGTTTGTGCTTTTTTCTTTTCTATAGTCCAAATAGAATGCCACACAGAGATATCTAATGGGGCTGGCATCCAGCCCATAAAAGCAATTAGAAAAGCTATTTCTGCTGCGTTTTTGGGTAATTTTTGAACAAATGATAAGGGTTCGTTAAAGCCTGTATAAGCGCATACTACAGCAACCAGTGTGCTAATAGTTAGCGTAATTATAATGACTTTGATGAGTTTGTCTAAAATATTGTATTTACCTACAAAGAGAATTATTAAACAAACTGAAAGAATTATTAACATCCACAACTGTAAACTAGAAATAGAAATCCCAGCGATTACTATAGGCCCAATGTCACCAAATAAAGAGTTAGCTAAGCCAGCAGTAACTATAGTTACTGCTGTTTGAATTGTAAACATAGTACCCAAGCTTAAAACAAAATAAGTAGCCAAAACACCCTTACCTAACTTTCTGTAGCCTTCTATTAAACTCTCGCCAGTTGCAGAAGCATACCTAGGTCCAAACTGAAAAAATGGATATTTAAATAAATTAACTAATAGTAAAGCCCAAAGTAGACCCATGCCAAAATCTGCACCAGCTCTTGTAGATTGTACCAAATGAGAGACACCTATTGCTGCGCCAGCAAATAAGAGACCAGGACCTAATTTTTTAAGGGTTGTAAGCATCACTCTTAGTAATTATCTCAGCCAATAATTTTTTTGCTCTTAGTAATTTTACTTTAACGTTATTAATAGGTTCTTTAAGTGCAGTAGAAATTTCTTTATAGCTTAATTCTTGAAAATATCTTAAGTTAATAACCGCTTGGTAGTGTGGTTTTAGCTTTTTTATATCTTTTAATAATTTAGCTAAATTCTGTTCTGTAATTATTTTATCCTCAGGAGTAGGTGAGTCATCTATAATCTGAAAGTAGTTGTCATCACTATCTTTAGAGGTGTTCTTAATAGTTTTTTGTTGTTTTCTAACTAAATCTATATGAATATTTTTTGAAATGGTGATTAACCATGTTTTGAAGTTGTATTTATCGTCATACGTATTAATCTTATCAAAAGCTTTAGAAAAAGCTTGTATGGTTACGTCTTCTGCATCATTTTCATTTTGTGTGCGCTTAAGCTGAAATGCGTAAACGTCATTCCAATAGTTGTCTAGGAGAAAATTAAACGCAATTTGGTCATTCTGTTTGGCTTTTTTTATGGCGTCTTTTATTTCCAATGCTTAGGTTTAGATATTAGGTTAGCACTAAAGATAATTAATTGTGTGCTAATTAAAAATAATTCGAGTAGAGGTGCTAAAAATATCAGGTCAACTTCATTTAATTTTTTTGACGCACTACCAAAAGTTATAAGTTGAACCAAAAAACGAAAACCAACAAGTATTGTGACTAAAGGCCATTGATAACCATTAGCCAATAAAACGATAGCTAAAAACCAAAATAAAAGTTGAGAGCTATAAAATAGACCTAGCAATATTTGATGTTTTGGTTTATATAATTTTGCAGTACTAATATGTCTTCTTTTTTGAATAATCCAGTCTTTTATATACGTTTTAGGCTCAGATAATGTAAAGCTATTTTTTGTAATACAAATTGCAGTATTATTTTTATGAGCAACTTCATTTATAAACAAATCGTCATCACCAGAGTTTAGTTTCATATGGCTATTAAAACCAGAATTATTAAAAAACAAGGTTTTTCTGTAAGCCATATTTCTGCCAACACCCATGTAAGGCAATCCTAATTTAGCATAAGATATGTACTGTAATGCTGTCATTACAGTTTCAAAGCGAATGAGTTTATTTAATATAGAATGTTTTTTTTTCTTGTAAGCGCCATAACCCAATACAATAGCTTTTTCATTAGAAAAGTTACTACTTATTTCTTTAAGCCAGTTTGTAGAGTTGGGTTGGCAATCTGCGTCTGTAAAGACTAAAAAATCGTATTTAGAAGATTTTATACCCAAAGTGAGAGCGTATTTTTTATTGCCCCAAAAAGCTTCAATACTTTTTACATCAACAATTTTAATTGAGTTATGTACTAGTGCAAAAGATGTCATAACCTCAAGGGTATCATCTGTTGAGCTATCATTTACTAAAACAATTTCGAATTCTGGATGATTTTGATTTAAAAATAAAGGCAGGTTTTTTTTTAAATTTTCGGCTTCATTTTTTGCGCAAATAATTAAAGAAAGTGGAATATTACGCGATGCTGTAGGCTCTTCTCTTTTTACACCAAATGCAAATAGGAAACTTAAGTAGTAACTTAATTGTATAAAAACAATAACTATAAAAAGATAAAGTAACCCGGTAAGAAACGTCATTAATTTTTATGAATGTTGCTGTTCATTACAGTCTTTGTATTCGTCTGCAGACTTACCACAAAAGCCACAAGCTTCACCCTCTGTATTTAACATTGGGTTTTGACTAGCACAAGTACCAGCAAATTTACCATCCTTTTTAGCCCAAATTTTAATAGCTATGCCTGCTACTGCAAGTGATAATAAACCTAATGTAAGTAGTAATAGTTTCATTATTTATTAAATTTAATACAAAGATAAGGTTTTTACTTTGTTTTTTGTTCTTCTTTCTATTGTGACTTAATGAATATTTATTGTGTCTTATTTGTATAAAATATTTATTACTAACTAATTAGTTATCAATTATGAAGAAGTTATTTGCGGAATTTTTTGGAACATTTTGGCTTGTTTTCGGTGGTTGCGGTAGTGCCGTTTTCGCCGCTGGTTTTCCAGAATTAGGAATTGGGTTTGTAGGAGTCTCATTTGCTTTTGGTCTTACAGTTTTAACAATGGCTTATGCTGTTGGGCATATTTCTGGTGGGCATTTTAATCCGGCAGTTTCTATTGGTCTATGGGCTGGTGGTAAGTTTGAGGCTAAAAGCTTAATAGGTTATATTATTGCCCAAGTGTTGGGTGCAATTCTTGCTGCATTAACCTTATGGGCAATAATGAGTGGTAAAACTGACTTTATATCGCTCAACAGTTTTGCTGCTAATGGCTACGGAGATTTGTCACCAGATGGTTATAGTATGTTATCTGCTTTAATTGCTGAGGTTGTTTTAACAGCATTTTTTTTAATAGTAATTTTAGGGTGTACAAATGTTAGAGCGCCAAAAGGCTTTGCACCAATAGCAATAGGTTTGGCGTTAACGTTAATTCACTTAATAAGTATTCCTATTACCAATACATCGGTAAATCCGGCTAGATCTTTAAGTCAGGCATTGTTTGCAGATGGAGCTTATTTATCTCAGGTTTGGTTGTTTTGGGTTGCTCCCATTGCTGGTGCTATTATTGGTGGTTTTATTCATAAAACATTTTTTGAAAAAGAGTAATTCAAAAAAAACTAGTACACACAAAAGAGGCGCATTTAAAAATGCGCTTCTTTTTAGTTTGTTATAGACTCGTTTATTTCTGTTTTAATGAGATTTCTGCTACTTCGGTATCATTTTCATTGGTGTTATCACCTTTTTTGCTAATCTTAATACTAAGTGCTAATGCATCTTCCATGTACGGAATTTGTTTTAGCTTACGATCAGACTCATCTAATATACCTAAGTTAACCATTCTGTCTTCTAGTTCTGCCCAAATTTGGTAGTGCTGTTCTTCTGGTAATTTAGGCAGTGTAATAACATCTATCATTGATGTTTTTTCTACCGAATTAATATAAGCTACAGTCTTAAGATCTTTAGCGCGATCGTTACCTGTAATAATATATTTTCTGGCATCAGGGTTATTTAATTTCATTAACTCTTTAGAAAGTTCATCTAGTTTAGAGTTATTTTTGTTGATGTCGTTTCTTAAATCAAGAATTTCAGCATCTACAATTGTGTTTTCACTATTTAGCTGTTGGTTTTCTTGGTAGAGCATAAACGAACTTACAGCAAATAGTACAGCTGCTGCGCTAGCGGCAATACTAAACCAAGGGGTTCTTCTACTTTGAGTAAGTGGTATAACTTTAGGTATTTGTGTCTTTTCTAGAGATTTAAAGATATCATCTAAAAGATTTAAGGGTGCATCTTTAGCATCTACATTAGCAATAATTTCTAAGTTATTTTGTAGTTTTTGATAAGCTTCTTCCGCTTCAGGGTAGTTGGCAATAAAAAATTCTACTTCAGCTGTTTCTACAGCATCAGTTTCACCTACTAAATATTGGTTGAGTAGGTTCGAATTTAAAAAGTTATGTATTTTTTTTTCCATCTTAATAAAATTTATGGATTGTAAACTTTCTTAAGTTCTCTCAATCCTATTTTTAATCTAGATTTTATTGTACCTAAAGGGATGTCTAATTCATCGCTAGCTTCTTGTTGTGTCATACCTTGAAAAAACAAAGCGTCTAACACTATTTGATACTTCTTTTCTAGTCTCCCAACATGCTCTTTAATATCCAAAACGTCTTGGTTTAAATTATTCGTTGGTAAGATATATACGTTTGAATTATCGATTTGGACTTCTTTGTGGTATCTGTTATTAAAACTGCGTAATTTGTCTATAGCTGTATTTCTTGCAATTCTAAACAACCATGTAAATAGTTTTGCTTTGCTGGCATCGTATTTAGAGGCGTTTTTCCAAACCTTAATAAAGGTTTCTTGTAAGGCATCTTGAGCTATTTCTTCATTTATTGTTATTTTTAATATAACACCATAAAGACTATTAGAGTAGTTTTCATACAATAAATTTAGTGCTCGCTTATCCTCTTTTTCGAGGAAATTAATAATCTTTTGTTCTGTGGGTGTTATACTCAAAATGTTAAAGTGTTGTTTTTCTGATTCTTATAACGTCTAAATTCTGTTTTAAAACGTAAATATAACAAATACAACAAACGCGTTGGTTAACATATAATAGAATAATTTTTATTCAACATCTTTACAGGTACTGATTAATAGCTTTTTAAATTATTCTAGAGGCAAAAGTCATAATATTAATTATGGCTTTTGTTTTATATAATATTTACTTCTGTATCTATTGTTATATTAAAAATTCGTTTTACTGTTTTTTGAATTAGTTTTGCCAAATCAAAAATGTCTTTACCTTGAGCATTGCCATAATTAACTAAGACTAGCGCTTGTTTATTATGTACACCATAATCTTTAAAACGTTTGCCTTTAAAACCTGCTTTTTCTATAAGCCAACCTGCGGGTACTTTAATTGCAGTGTCAGATATTTTATACGATGGTGCTTCTGGGAAATTACTTAATAAGTCTTTAAATTGTTGTGCAGAGATTACTGGGTTTTTAAAAAAGCTACCACTATTACCAATGTCTTTTGGGTCTGGTAGTTTACTTTGTCTTATGGCTATTACCGCCTTAGAAATGTCTTTAATGGTTGGTTTCTCTATGTTTAACTTTGCAAGTTCTGTTTTAATGGCACCGTAATCTAAGTGAAGTTTGTGTTTGTTTTTAGTGAGTCTTAGGTTGACACTTGTAATAATATACTGGTCTTTAAGATCTTGTTTAAAAACAGATTCCCTGTAGCCAAATTTACAATCATCATACATAAATTTTTTATGTGATTGATTTTTGATATGAATAGCTTCACAACTCTCAAAAACATCTTTAAGCTCAACACCATAAGCACCTATGTTTTGAATTGGTGCTGTGCCTATATTACCAGGTATTAATGACAAATTTTCTACGCCACCATAGTTGTGTTTTATACACCACAATACAAAATCGTGCCAGTTTTCGCCAGCTTTTGCATTAATAATTACGCTATTTTCGGTTTCTTCTACTACGGTAATACCTTTAAGATTTATATGAAGTACTAGCGCATCTATATCTTTGGTGAGTAGCATATTACTACCTCCGCCTAATACAAAAAACGGTCTGTTTTGTTTTTCTTTTAGAACCGTTTTTAAATCCTCTAATGTCGTAACATCACAATATGCACCTGCATTTGCATCAATACCAAAAGTATTAAAGGCTTTTAGGGAAATATTGTGTTTTATCATACTATACTAATCTTTATATACTTTTAGAGCTTCTTCTAATACTTTAACAGACAGTCTTAAGCTATCCTCATTAAGAACATAAGCTATTCTAATTTGGTTTAAGCCTACGCCTGGTGTAGAGTAGAAACCTGCAGCAGGTGCTACCATAATTGTATTGTTCTTATAATCAAAAGATTCTAAAAGCCATTTTGCAAAATCATCTGTGTTTTTAACAGGTAACTCTGCAATACAATAAAATGCACCATTAGGCTTGGCAACTTTAACGCCTTCAATTTTTTCTAGGCCTTCAATAAGAATATCTCTTCGTTTTACATATTCCTCTATAACATCATCAAAATAACTTTGTGGTGTTTGTAAAGCGGCTTCACTTGCTATTTGCGCTAGCGTAGGTGGGCTAAGTCTTGCTTGTGCAAATTTTAATGCTGTCTTCATTACCTCTTTATTTTTAGAGACAAGGTAACCTATACGAGCGCCGCACATGCTGTAACGTTTAGATACAGAGTCTATTACAATGGCATGTTCTTCTAGTCCTTCTTCTTGTAAAATTGAATAATGAGAAATACCATCATAAACAAATTCTCTATAAACCTCATCAGCAATTAAAAACAAATCGTGTTTTTTTACTATCGCAGCAAGTTTTTTAATTTCTTCTTTAGAGTAAAGATAACCTGTAGGATTGCCAGGATTGCAAATTAATATAGCTTTAGTTTTTGGTGTTATTAGTTTTTCAAATTCTTCAATTGGTGGTAAAGCAAAATTGTCTTCTATTTTAGAAATTACAGGCACTACATTTACACCAGATGCTATAGAAAAACCATTGTAATTAGCATAGAAAGGTTCGGGTATTATGATTTCGTCATGTTCATCCATAATACTACCAAAGGCAAATAACAAGGCTTCACTTCCTCCAGTTGTAACAATAATATCGTTGTGTGTTACATCTATAGCATTGTGTTTGTAATATTCTGCTATTTTTATTCGGTAATTCTCAGACCCTTCAGAACGTGAGTAAGCTAAGATATCTAAGGAGTGTACTTTAACGGCGTCTAAAGCTACAGAAGGAGTTTTAATATCGGGTTGTCCTATGTTTAAATAATAGACCGTTTTACCTTGTTTGTGCGCTTCTTCTGCATAAGGCACCAATTTTCTAATTGGCGACTCTGGCATGTTAATCCCTTTTTTTGATATCGTAGGCATAGTATAATTTTTAAGATGCTAAGTTCCGAAATTTCTCAAAAACTACTCATAAATTTTAGTAAAAAAATATATAGAGATAAAGTTATATTTTTTGTGCCCAAACGTTACATCTTTACAGGGAATGATTTGGTTAAATTTTAAAAAAAAATAAGCTCTCAAAAAGATTGAGAGCTTATTAAAATATTTAAAGATTGAATTTTTATTGTTCAATCATACTTTTTTCTTTCTTTTCTAAAACACTTGTTTTATTTGGGTCTATTATTAAACCTTTTATTTTTAATGCAACAGTTGGTGTTTCAGCATTAGAGATAACAGTAATTGTTTTTCTAATTGGGTTAACTCTGTTGGTGTCGTATTTTACTTCAATTTCTCCAGTTTCACCAGGCATAATTGGTCCTTTTGGTTTTTTAGGAACTGTACAACCACATGTAGATTTAACACTAGAAATTATTAAAGGAGCGTTACCTGTGTTTGTAAATTCAAAAACTCTAACACCATTGGCGCCTTTTTCTATGGTGCCATAATCAATTATGTTTGTCTTAAACTCAATCTTTGCTACTTTTTCTTGCGCATAAGAACCTATACTAATTAAGCCTACAAATAAAATTGTTATTAAATTTTTCATCATTATAAATTTTTAATTGATACTCTCAAAATTACTTACTTTTTAAGTCTCATCAAAATTATTTAGACCTAATACATAGCTTTTAACAGTATTTGTGGTTTTACTCACATATAAGTCACGTAATAATTTTTCGAAAAAAGAAATATAAGTACTTTTGTCTATTACTTAGCAAAAACAATACCAAAATATGGATATCCCATCAAAATATAATGCATTTTCAATAGAACAAAAGTGGTATAACTACTGGATGGAACATAATTATTTCCACTCAAAACCAGATAATAGAGAACCTTATACCATTGTAATTCCACCGCCAAACGTTACTGGGATTTTACACATGGGCCACATGTTAAACAACACCATACAAGATGTATTAATACGTCGTGCTCGTTTATTAGGTAAAAATGCATGTTGGGTACCAGGAACAGATCATGCTTCTATAGCTACAGAAGCTAAAGTAGTTGCAAGATTAAAAGCGAAGGGCATAGATAAAAACGATTTAACCCGAGACGAATTTTTAAAGCATGCTTGGGATTGGACAGAAGAGTATGGTGGTGTTATACTAGAACAACTTAAAAAACTAGGGTGTTCTTGTGATTGGGAACGTACTAAATTTACGATGGATGATGACATGTCTGAAGCCGTTATTAAAGTCTTTGTAGATTTACATAACAAGGGGTTAATTTATAGAGGATACCGCATGGTAAATTGGGATCCGGAAGCTCAAACAACTTTGTCTGATGAAGAGGTTGTACACGAAGAAAGACAAGGTCTACTTTATTATTTAGAATATAAAATTGAAGGGAGTGACCAAAAACTAACCATAGCAACAACACGTCCCGAAACTATTTTTGGTGATACTGCAATTTGTATCAATCCAAACGATGAACGCTTTACGCACCTAAAAGGTAAAAAGGCAATTGTACCAATTTGTGGCCGCGTTATTCCTATTATTGAAGATGAATACGTGGATATTGAATTCGGAACAGGATGTCTTAAAGTAACGCCTGCTCACGATGAAAATGATAAAGTGTTAGGAGATAAACACCATCTTGAAGTGGTTGATATTTTTAATGCAGATGCAAGTTTAAATAGCTTTGGGATGCATTACGAAGGTCAAGATCGTTTTGTAGTTAGAAAAGCAGTAACTAAAGAATTGGAAGCTGCTGGAATTTTAGTAAAAACTGAAAATCATACCAATAAGGTAGGAACTTCTGAAAGAACCAAAGCCGTAATTGAACCAAGATTAAGCGATCAATGGTTTTTAAAAATGGAAGACTTAGCAAAACCAGCTATTGATGCAGTTTTAAAGACTGGTGAGGTAAAACTTTTTCCTAAAAAGTTTGAAAATACCTATCGCCATTGGATGGAGAATATCCGTGATTGGAATATTTCTCGCCAATTACTTTGGGGACAGCAAATACCAGCTTATTTCTACGGTGATGGTAAAGAAGATTTTGTAGTAGCAGAGACAAGGGAAGCCGCATTTAAACTAGCTAAAGAAAAACTTGCTGCTAACTCGAGCGCATTAGCGACGACTTTTAAAATTGAAGATTTACGACAAGATACAGACGCACTTGATACTTGGTTCTCTTCTTGGCTATGGCCTATGAGTGTTTTTGATGGTATTAGAAATCCTGAAAACGAAGAAATAAAATATTATTACCCAACTAATGATTTAGTAACAGGGCCAGATATTCTTTTCTTTTGGGTAGCACGTATGATTGTTGCTGGGTATGAATATAAAGATGAAAAGCCTTTCGAAAATGTGTACCTCACCGGATTAGTAAGAGATAAGCAAAGACGAAAAATGTCTAAGTCTTTAGGAAATTCTCCTGATGCTTTAAAATTAATTGAAGATTATGGTGCAGATGGTGTAAGAGTAGGCCTTTTATTAAGTTCTGCTGCCGGAAACGATTTAATGTTTGATGAAGACCTTTGTCAGCAAGGAAAACAATTTGCCAATAAAATATGGAATGCCTTTAGGTTGGTACAGGGATGGGAAGTAGATACAACCATAAGCCAGCCTAACTCAAGTAAAATAGCAGTTGAGTGGTTTAACTCTAAGTTTCAGCAAACTATTGTTGAAATAGAAGATCACTTTAGCAAATACAGACTAAGCGATGCGCTTATGGCAACGTACAAATTAATTTGGGATGATTTTGCCTCATGGTTACTAGAAATAATAAAACCAGCATACCAACAGCCTATTGATGCTAAAACACTAAAAAGTGTTACAACGATTTTTGAAGATATTTTAAAAATATTACATCCGTTTATGCCATTCTTAACCGAAGAAATTTGGCATTACATAAAAGAACGTTCGCCAGAGGAAGCTTTAATTATTTCAAAATGGCCAGAAGCTAAACCAATTAATGAAACGTTGATTTCTGAATTCGATTTTGCGTCAGAAGTTATCTCAGGATTAAGAAATATAAGAAAACAAAAGAACATTGCTTTTAAAGATGCTATTGGTTTCTCTGTTGTAAATAGCGAAAATGTGGCTACAACTTTTGATGATGTAATTTCTAAATTAGGTAATTTAAGTAGTTTTAATTATGTAACAGAAGCTGTAGAAGGCGCATTAACCTATCGTGTAAAATCTAACGAGTACTTTATACCTATGGAAGGGAGTATAGATGTAGAGGCAGAAATTGCCAAACTAACCGAAGAGTTAAGTTATACCGAAGGATTTTTAAAGTCAGTACAAAAAAAATTATCTAATGAACGTTTTGTTGCAGGTGCACCAGAGCAAGTTGTTGCTTCAGAAAAGAAGAAAGAAGCAGATGCTTTAGCCAAAATTGAAACTATAAAAAGTAGTTTAGCGAGTTTAGGTTAGTTAAATTTTCTTAAAATATAGATTGATTTATAATTATTGTAGTTAATAAACTCTAGTGTTTATATGTGTTTTTGTTTAATACATAAATTGTATTAATGATTTGCATAAAAAACATATATAAAACTATATGACATTTTATATTCATCTTTGCGGTGTAATAAAAACTACTGTAATTATGATAAAAGTATCACTAGCAAAAGGAGATGGCATAGGTCCAGAAATTATGGACGCCACGTTAAGTATTCTTAATGCTGCAGGTGCAGATTTAACTTTTGAAGAAATTGAAGTTGGTGAAAAAGTATATCTCTCTGGCAACTCTACCGGAATTTCAGATGAAGCTTGGGAAACTATAAGACGAAATAAAGTTCTGCTTAAGGCACCTATTACAACTCCTCAAGGTGGTGGGTATAAAAGCTTAAATGTAACAATGCGTAAAACCTTAGGATTATATTCTAATGTGAGACCATGTAGAAGTTTACACCCTTTTGTTACTACCAAACACCCAGAAATGGATTTGGTTATTATTAGAGAAAACGAAGAAGATTTGTATGCAGGTATAGAACACCAACAGACTGATGAGGTGGTACAATGTCTTAAATTAATCAGTAGACCAGGTTGCGAAAAAATTGTGACTTATGCTTTTGAGTATGCCAAGAAGTATAGCCGCAAAAAGGTAACCTGCTTTACAAAAGACAATATAATGAAACAAACAGATGGTTTGTTTCACCAAGTATTTGATGAGGTGGCCTCTCGCTACCCAGAAATTATAAACGAACATTGGATTGTTGATATTGGTGCTGCTTTGGTTGCTGATTCTCCAGAAGATTTTGATGTTATTGTAATGCCCAACTTATATGGCGATGTCGTCTCTGATATTGCAGCGCAAATTACAGGATCTGTTGGTTTAGCTGGCTCTGCTAATATAGGAGAAGAGTGCTCAATGTTTGAAGCTATTCATGGTTCTGCACCAAATATAGCGGGTAAAAATGTTGCAAATCCTTCAGGGTTACTAAACGGCGCGGTTATGATGCTTAATCATATAGGTAAGAGTGATGTGGCCGAAAAGATTCAGAATGCTTGGTTAAGAACAATAGAAGATGGTGTGCATACAAATGATATTTATGATCCAATAATGAGTACTAAACGTGTTGGGACAAAAGAATTTGCTGAGGCTATTATTACTAATTTAGGAAATAAGCCCAAGCAGTTGCCAGAAGTGTTTTATGAGGATAATACACCTTTAGTATTACCAAAATACCAAAGAAAACCTTCAAAAACTAAAAACGTTGTTGGTGTAGATTTGTTTGTAGATTGGAACGGGTATGACGCTAATGTTTTGGCAGATCAATTAAAAAAATTAAATAATGAAGCGTTAGAGCTTTCTCTTATTACTAATAGAGGGGTAAAGGTCTGGCCAAACGGTTTTAGCGAAACATTTTGTACAGATCATTGGCGCTGTAGGTATTTGGCTAAAGACGGAGAAGATCTATCAAAAGAAAGCATAATTGATATTCTAAAATCAGCAATATCTAATAATATAGATGCTATTAAGACAGAAAACTTATACACTTTTGATGGAGTAAGAGGTTACTCGCTAGGTCAAGGGCAATAAAAATTGGTTATTAAGATTTATATCTAAAAGTTGAATTTGAGTTAGTTAGTCATTAGATTTTAAGATATAAATAATATATAAAGACATCATGAATTTGGTAGATTCAGAATTGGTAAAATTATTCATAGGTTGTTACATACTAATTATACTGTTTCTGTGTATCGTTGTGCTAAGATCACAGATGAAACTTACAAGTAAAGTATTTTGGTTAGTATTAGTACTGTGTTTGCCGGTGATTGGTGTCTTTCTTTATATAATGTCTATTACTTTTAAAGAACCAAAAATTACATAAGATTTTTTTTTAAAATTTAGATTCAGATTTAAAGATTGTCAGATATGGCAATCTTTTTTATTTACCATTCGTTAATCTTATTACTGTCTAGTTTTACAAAAATAAAAAGTAAAATAGTGAAGCCCCAAAGCCCTGAGCCACCGTAGCTAAAAAACGGTAAAGGAATACCAACAGTAGGTATTAAGCCCATTACCATACCTGTATTAATAGTAAAATGAATGAAAAATATAGAAGCAACACCATAACCATATACACGGCTAAATTGTGATTTTTGAGTTTCGGCTAAATAAAGTATTCTAACAATAAGTGTTACAAATAATAGTACCACAAAAGTACTTCCCCAAAAACCCCATTCTTCACCAACTGTGCTAAAGATGTAATCGGTGTGTTGTTCTGGTACAAACTTACCTGTGGTTCGTGTACCTTGTAAAAAGCCTTTGCCTGTCCAACCACCAGAGCTTATAGCTTGTTCAGACTGTATAAGGTTATAGGCTTCGCGTTTCTTCATTAATTCTAGCTTAGCAGGGTCTTTTTCTAAACGTAACCACAAGCTAATTCTATTTTGTTGGTGTTCTTTTAAGACATATTCATAAAATAATCTTACACCATAAGAAAATCCTATACAAACCACTAGTACTAAAATATACTGAAGTACAGAAGCACGTTTATTCTTTCTAAGAAAATACCGGGTAATTAAAACCAATAGTGCCACTGCTGCTGCAATTAAAACACCAAATTTTAAAGCTAACACAGCTATAGCAATTAATGATAAAGCAACCACCAAGTATATTTGTTGTAATCCTTCTCTATAAAAAACAAAGAAAAAAGCAAGGTAAACAATAGTACTACCAGCATCATTTTGAAGTAATATAAGGATAGCTGGTGTTAAGATAATAGCGACAACTCTTAGCTGGTCTTTAAGTGTTTGCATATTAGTTTCTAGATCGCTAACATACTTTGCTACAGCAAGGGCTGTTGCAAACTTAGCAAACTCACTAGGTTGTATGGTCATACTACCAATGCCATACCATGATCTTGCACCATTAACGTCTTTGCCAAAGAGAAATAAGCCCACTAATGCTAAAATGGCTACGATGTATATAATGCTAGCAAACCGCTCGTAAAACTTAGCTTCAAATGAGAGTATAAAAACAATTAGTACAAACGTAAGGCCAATAAATATGAGGTGTTTTCCGTAGAGTTGTGTAGGATCAAAATAGCTTGTTATTTCCCCTACATGCGAGGCTGATAAAATATTTAAATAGCCAAAACTAATTAAAAGTAAAAATAAAATTATAGTAAGCCAGTCAAACTTAAAGCGTCTTTGGTTTTCTCTTAACATTTGCTATGACTTTGGAATTTCTGATTTTAGCTTCATAATATTTTGAAACTCTTGGTCATCAATAGGTACTAATTTAGTTTGTTTATTAATGCCAAAAGACTCACCTAAATATGGTTTTTCATACTCGTGCTCTAAAGAATATCTTAATACAAAGTTTTCCATATCTGGTCTAGAAATTTCACCCTTAAGATAGCGCTCTATCATTAAACTTGCCATTCTGCCAGCAAAACGACTCCCATAATATCCGTTTTCTACAAAAACCGCTATAGCTATTTTGGGGTTATCCTTTGGTGCAAAGGCTACAAAAATAGAGTGATCTGTTAACTGTGTCTTTACATTATCTATAATTGCATAGTTTTCGGCTGTACCTGTTTTACCACAGATTTCAATATCTTTAATTTGCAGAGACTTTGCAGTTCCTTTATTGTAAACATCAAACATGCCTTGTACTACAGGTTCAAAATGTTTTTTGTCTATAGTTGTGTATTTAGGCGTGGTATATTGACTTGGTACAGTATCACCTTCAATATTTTTAATAATATGAGGCGTGTAGTAATAACCGCGATTGCCAATAGCTGCAGCCATATTTGCTAATTGAATTGGCGTTACTAAAACTTCACCTTGGCCAATAGCATTAGAAATAGTAAATGTAGTATACCACTTATTTTCGCCATAACCTTTGTTATACGTTAGTGCTGAAGGTATTTTACCTGGCTGACCAACAGCTAAATCATTGTTTAAATAATTCCCTAAACCAAAACTTTTAATATGTTTACTCCAATTATCCATACCTTCTGCGGGAGAATCATATTTGTCTATTATTCTTCTGTAAATATTGGCAAAGTAAGCATTACAAGATTCGTATATTCCTGTATTCATGTTTGCAGGACTTTTATGGGCGTGACATCCCATTTTTCTGTTTCCATACTTATAGCCCATTGCACAACTAAAACGCTCTTCTGTAGTAACAACCCCTTCTTGTAGCGCAATTAACGCATTAAGTGTTTTAAACGGTGAGCCTGGTGGATACATGGCTTGAAGACCTCTGTCAAATAATGGTTTTGAAATGCTATCGTTATATAATTTTTTAAAGTTACCCGAACGTTCTCTACCTACAAGAAGATTTGGGTTGTATGATGGGCCACTGATCATTGCTAATATTTCTCCTGAATTTGGTTCAATTGCAATTATACCACCACGTTTATTTCGCATTAATAATTCACCATAAGCTTGTAAGCGTGAATCTATGGTAATTGTAATGTTTTTTCCTGGTTTTGGTAACGTATCGTAAATGCCGTCTTTGTACGGACCAATGTTTTTATTAAAACGATCTTTTTGAATAAATTTAATCCCTTTAACTCCTCTCAAAGTAGTCTCGTAAGTCTTTTCAACTCCTTGGTTTCCTATTAAGTCACCTAACTTATAATATGGTTGTTTTGCAATAATACGACGATTTACTTCTGCTATATCCCCTAAAACATTTGCGCCTATAGTGGTTTGGTAAGATCTTAAAGATCGCTTTTGAATATAAAAACCTTCAAATTTTCGCATCTTTTCTTGCAGTACAGCATAATCTTTTTTTGAAAGTTGTGGTACAAAAGGTGATGGTAATCTTGGTGAGTATCGTGTTGCTCTTTTTAGCTTTATGATATATTCTTCTTCAGTAATTTTTAATAACCTACAGAATTCTGTTAAGTCTGAGCTGTCTATAGGTTCAACCTCTCTAGGAATTACCATAACATCGTAAGAAGGTTGGTTGGCAACTAAAAGCTTTCCATTTCTGTCGTAGACATAGCCGCGTTTTGGGTAATTATAGACTTTTCTAATAGCATTGTCTTCAAAAATACTGTACGCAGAGTTATTATAAACTTGCATGTAAAATAAACGCGCAATAAAAACGAGACCAACTAAAACAACAGTGGTTAAGAGTAACAATTTTCTCATTTTCGATTTCGGCTAAACAGAATTATTATCAGTACACTCACTATTATAGTAAAAATACTAGAGAACAACGTTTTTTTCAGTATTAAAATTATGTTAGAAACGTTAAATATTTCTAGTGAAAACATAATGGTATGATGTAAAATGGTAGCTAACGTTACATATGTAATAAGATGACCAAGATCTGTATTACTAAATTTTATAGTTTTGTGCTCGTATAACATACCGAAAGATGTTTTTAAAATTACGGGTCTAGTGTAGGCTAAAACTACAGAAGCTGCGGCATGTACACCACCAGAATCTGAGAAAAGATCTATTAACATACCCAATAGAAAACTGACTAATAAGAGTTGAATTCTGGTATCTCTGATTGGAAATAATAATATAAAAATTATATAAATATATGGGTTTATAAATCCTAAAAAGTTAATGTTATTGCAGATCGTTACTTGTATTAACACAAGTAGTATAAATCTAATTATATGTGTTGCAACTACATTATTCATTACTTTGATTCTCTAAAGTTTCAATTTCTTGTCTATCTAAATCTTCTAATATATAAACCTTACCAATATTAGACATATCGTTAAATAGCTTTATCTCTATAGTGAAGGTGTCACCACTTATATCTGTAACATAACTTTCTACACTACCTATACCGATACCTTTTGGAAAAATTGAAGATTCGCCACCAGTTTCAATAGTATCACCAACCTTTACTGGTGCAAAATTTGAAACATCCTCTAGTTGCACATGCTGAGCAGATTTACCATTCCATCTTAACGACCCAATATGATTTGTTGATTTTAACTTAGCATTAATTCCACTCTTTTTATTTAAAATAGAGAGCACTGTAGCGTAATTATTCGAAGTGTTATCTACTATGCCAACTATTCCTTTTGATGTAATTACACCAAAATCTTGTTTAATACCGTGTTTTAAACCTTTATTTATTGTAAGATAATTATTGCTTAATGAATAACTATTTTTATAAACTTCTGCGATAGTAACGTTATACCTAGATCCAATAAATGTTGTGTCTATATATGTTGAATCTATTGTGGTTTTAGAATTAAATAGCAGTTTTCTTAAATATTTGTTTTCTTCAACTAAAACGTTGTTTTGATCTTTTAAGTCGAAGTATTTTTCAATTGAGTTAAATGTACCATAAACACCACCCGTTAATCCGTTGGCCGAATTAATAAATTTACTTCTATGATAAGAATGCGACTGAATTGTTAGCGCAAGTGAAATACCAAAAAGCAATAAAAACAACAGAAAGGTTTTGTTTCTAATAACAAAATTTAAAATTTGTTGCATTATTTACGCTTTTATTTAATCAATACGCTTTTAAATTTAGGTAAGTTTTTAAGCACAATACCAGTACCTCTTACAACAGCTCTTAAAGGGTCTTCTGCTATATAAACTGGTAAATCTGTTTTTTGAGACAAACGTTTATCTAAACCTCTCAACATAGAACCTCCTCCGGCCAAGTAAATACCGGTGTTATAAATATCTGCAGCCAATTCTGGCGGAGTTTGAGATAAGGTCTCCATTACAGAATCTTCAATTCTTAAAATAGATTTATCTAAAGCTTTTGCTATTTCTCTGTAAGAAATCTGCACTTGTTTCGGTTTACCGGTTAATAAGTCACGCCCTTGAACGCTCATATCATCTGGTGGTAACTCTAAATCTTCTGTTGCAGCACCTATTTGAATTTTTATTTTTTCTGCTGTTCGGTCACCAACATATAGATTGTGTTGCGTACGCATGTAGTAAATAATATCGTTTGTAAACACATCACCAGCAACTTTTACAGATTTATCACAAACAATACCTCCAAGCGCTATAACAGCAATTTCGGTAGTACCACCACCAATATCTACAATCATATTACCTTTTGGTTGCATAATATCTACACCAATACCAATTGCAGCAGCCATTGGCTCGTGTATTAAATAAACTTCTTTACCATTAACACGCTCACAAGATTCTTTTACTGCACGCATCTCTACTTCAGTAATGCCAGACGGTATACATACCACCATTCTTAAAGCCGGATTAAAGAATTTTTTCTTTAAAGCAGGAATATTCTTAATAAACAAACTAATCATTTGTTCAGAAGCATCAAAATCTGCAATTACACCATCTTTTAAAGGGCGAATAGTTTTAATGTTTTCGTGGGTTTTACCTTGCATCATGTTGGCTTCTTTACCAACAGCAATAATTTTACCACTAATTCGGTCTCGTGCTACTATAGAAGGGCTATCAACAACAACTTTGTCGTTGTGGATTATTAATGTATTTGCGGTTCCTAAATCTATTGCTATTTCTTCTGTTAGGAAATCAAAAAATCCCATGTGCTGTTATAATTATTTCGGGTTAAAAAACTTATATGTAAAAGTAATAAATCTAATAAATAAATACGTAGTTAATACAACTATTATCAATTTGTTGTTTTTTTGTTTAAACAGTATTTCTGTTTTGTTTCTTTTTACAGCTAGTTGTATTGCTATAAACTTTGTTTTTGTAACAATTGTAATCTTGACTAAACTAAAAAAGAGCACCAATTGGCGCTCTTTTTATTGCTTTAAAGTGTTTTTCTTTAGTGCTTAAAATGACGTGTCCCTGTAAATACCATGGCTACGTTATTTGCATTACAATAGTTAATGCTTAATTCATCTTTTATTGAGCCTCCAGGTTGTATAACTGCAGAAATACCTGCATTATCAGCTATTTCTACACAATCTGGAAACGGAAAAAATGCATCACTTGCCATAACGGCTCCATCTAAATTAAAATTAAAAGATTTTGCTTTATGAATAGCCTGGTTTAAAGCATCTACTCGGCTAGTTTGCCCAGTACCACTAGCACAAAGTTGTTTGTTTTTTGCTAGTACTATGGTGTTAGATTTTGTATGCTTACATATTTTTGAAGCAAATATTAAATCATCTAACTCAGCTTTAGTTGCTGTTTTATCTGTTACAAATGTTAAACCTTCTAAGGTGTCTGTAATATTATTTCTGTCTTGTACTAAGATACCATTTAAACAACTTCTAACGTTTGTTTGTGGCATGTCTATATCTTTTAGAATTAAAAGAATTCTATTTTTCTTTCCTTTAAGAATTTCTAATGCGTCATTAGAAAAAGATGGTGCAATAACGACTTCGCAAAATAATTTGTGTATTTCGGTTGCTGTTGCAACATCAATCTCGGTGTTGCTAATTAAAACGCCACCAAAAGCAGAAACAGGATCACCTGCTAATGCATCTACATAAGCTTGGTGTAGTGTATCGCGTTGCGCTAAACCACAGGCGTTATTGTGTTTTAAAATGGCAAAAGTTGGTGCATCATTCTTAAATTCGAGCATTAAATTTACAGCAGCATCAACGTCTAAAAGGTTGTTATAGCTTAATTCCTTACCATGAAGCTTTGTAAATATATCATCAAATTCTCCGAAGAAAAATCCTTTTTGGTGTGGGTTTTCGCCATAGCGAAGTGTTTTACCTTTTGTTTCACTAATCTTTAAAACAGTTTCGCTGTTGTCTTTATTAAAGTAGTTAAATATAGCAGAATCGTAATGCGATGACACATTAAATGCTTTTGCAGCAAAACGCTTACGGTCGTCGTAAGATGTGTCTCCGTTTTTAGTTTCTAATAATTCTAAAAACTCAGCATAATCATCAACAGAAGACACACAAGTGACGTCTTCATAATTTTTAGCAGCAGCTCTAATTAAAGAAATACCACCAATATCAATTTTTTCAATAATATCTTGGTTGCTAGCGCCAGATGCTACCGTTTTTTCAAAAGGGTAGAGGTCAACAATGACAACGTCTATTTGCGGAATTTCAAATTCTGCTAATTCTGCAACATCACCTTCATGGTTTTGACGGTTTAAAATACCACCAAAAACTTTTGGATGTAATGTCTTTACACGACCACCAAGAATACTTGGGTAAGACGTAACATCTTCAACAGGTACGACAGCTATGCCTAGATCTTTTATAAATTTTTCGGTACCACCAGTAGAATATATGGTAACGTTAAGGTCGTTTAATTTTTTTACAATTGGTGCTAACCCATCTTTACTGAAAACGGAAATTAGTGCAGATGAAATGGTTTTGTTGCTCATAGTGTTGTGTTGTAATTTAGATGCCGCAAAAATAAGGATATTCGTAAAGAAGTTCTTCCTGTAAAAAGTACTTTATTCAACTTTTTTGTAACAATGAATTGTTGACAACGTCTAATATGTATAATATAGTAAACCAACTAAGCTATGCTTGTCTATTTAAGAGTCTTTAAAGAGAGTTTTTCTTTTGCGTTAAACGCACTTAGAAATAATAAATTACGTACGTTTTTGTCTCTTTTGGGCGTCACTGTAGGTATTTTTTCAATTATTGCGGTTTTGGCTGCAGTAGATTCTTTAGATAAAAATATAAAAGATAGTTTATCTGGTTTAGATAAAAACACCATCTATATTTCTAAGTATTCTTTTGGCCCAACAGACATACCAAGATGGAAACGCGATAATTACCCTCAAACGGGTTATGATGATTACGAGTTTATTAAAAGAAATGTACCCAATATAGAAGCTTCTGCTTATGTTATATTTGGTGGTAATGAAACCATAAGGTACCAAGCAGAAACTGTTGGTAACGTTAATGTAACGCCAGTATCTCATGGTATTTATGAAATTGATGATTTAAAAATAGAAAATGGACGCTTTTATTCTGAATTAGAATCAGATACCGGTGCACCAGTTATTGTTGTCGGGTCAAATTTGGCAGAAAATTTATTTGGTACCGTTAATCCAATAGGCAAACAAGTGCGTGTTTATGGCCGAAAATTAACAGTTATTGGTACATTAAAAAAAATAGGCTCAGGCTTTGGTGACTCGCCAGATGATAAGGCTTTTGTACCTGCAAATTTTGTGAGACGTTTTAAAAACGGTGGTATAGGTGGTTTGCCAGGCGCAGTAGCTATTAAACCAAAAGCAGGTGTAGATATAGATGGTTTTGAGCAAGTACTAAAACAAAAAGTGAGAGTGTTTAGAGGTTTAAAGGCAGACGAAGAAGATGATTTTTTTGTAAATAAAATAGCAGGTTTAATGTCTTTTATTGACGGAATTATTTCGGTGCTTAATGGTGCTGGTTGGCTAATTAGTGGGTTCTCATTACTTGTTGGTGGTTTTGGTATTGCTAATATTATGTTTGTGAGTGTAAAAGAACGTACTAACCTTATCGGAATTCAGAAATCTTTAGGTGCAAAAAACAGATTTATTTTGTTTCAATTTTTATTTGAAGCCACTATTCTCGCCGTAGTTGGTGGTTTGGTTGGTTTGTTGTTTGTGTATTTAATCTCTGTTGTGATGAATGGGGTTGTAGAAGATTTTGAGTTTATTTTATCCTTTGGTAATATGTTTTTAGGCTTTTTTCTTTCTACAATTATTGGACTTATTTCGGGTATTATTCCGGCAATTTCAGCATCGCGTTTAGATCCTGTTGAAGCTATAAGAACAGGGATGTAGTTTATTTATGCTTTTTGTAACACCGTAATTCTATAAAAGCCATTATCTTTAAAACTTAAATAAGAAATGGCTAATGTTTTTATATCTCCGTTTATTTAAGGAAAGTTTTTCTTTTGCCTTTAATGCTTTACGTAACAATAAACTTAGGACGTTTTTGTCGTTACTGGGCGTTACTATTGGTATATTTTCAATTATTGCAGTTTTAGCTGCTGTAGACTCTTTAGACAAGCAAATTAAATCTCAATTAAACTCTTTAGACAGCAATACCATGTATTTAGCTAGTTTCTCTTTTGGCCCAACTGATGTGCCGCGTTGGAAACGAGAACAGTTTGACGAAATTTCTTTTAACGAATACAAGCATCTTAAGTCTAATGTGTCTGGTGCAGAGCATGTAGCGTTTCAGTTGTTTGTAAAACGCGAAAACATTAGGTACGAGTCTGAACTTGTTAGTAGTGTTAATACCGTCGTGGTTTCAAATGAGTTTACAGATATTCAGGTTTTAGAATTTGAAAAAGGAAGATTTTATACCGAATCTGAGTCTAATGCAGGCAGGCCAGTTGTTGTTATTGGGTCTGAAATAGCAAAATCGTTGTTTGGCGAATTTGAGCCTATCGGTAAAAAGGTACGACTCTATGGTCAGAAATTTACGGTTATAGGTGTTGTGAAAAAGCAAGGTTCGGGCTTATTTGGTGATAGTAATGATATATCTATTTTTTTGCCAGCTAATTATGTGCGAAACAGATATGGTGATAATAATTCTAACTTTAGAAATATTGTAATTATTAAACCTAAAGCAGATATTGATATAGAAGGCTTAAAAGCCGAAATTACCCAAATATTAAGAAATAAACGTGGTATTAAACCCGATGAGATAGATTCGTTTTTTTTAACGGTTATTTCTGGTTTGCAAGATGCTATTGATGGTATTATTGGTACTATGAATTTAATAGGGTGGATTATTAGTGGTTTCTCATTATTAGTAGGTGGTTTTGGTATTGCAAATATTATGTTTGTGAGTGTAAAAGAGCGGACTAACCTTATCGGAATTCAGAAATCATTAGGCGCAAAAAACAAATTTATTTTGTTTCAATTTTTATTTGAAGCTGTAATACTAGCTGTAGTTGGTGGACTTATAGGGCTACTTTTAGTGTGGCTAGGAACTTTAGCAGGAAACAGTTTTTCTGATGATTTTGAATTTATATTATCGTTTCAGAATATGCTTATAGGTTTTTTAATAGCCTCTTTTATTGGTTTAATTTCTGGTGTTATTCCGGCATTGTCTGCATCTAAACTAGACCCTGTTGAAGCTATAAGAACAGGGATGTAATCTGTTTTATGATATAAGTTTAGAAACTTCTTTACAAACAAACTCTAAAAAGCGTTCATCTGCCTCTGTAAAAGGATCTGGTGTGTTAGAATCTATATCTATTTGCCCCATGTTTTGACCATTTACAAAAATAGGAATTACAATTTCTGCCTTTACCGTAATGCTACAAGCAATATAATTGTCTTGTGCTGCAACATCTGGCACTACAAAATTTTGATTACTAACAGCAACTTGTCCACAAATGCCTTTGCCAAATGGTATAATAATGTGGTCTGTAGGTTCGCCAACATAAGGCCCAAGTTTTAATTCGTCTTTATCACCATTTTTAAAATAAAAACCAACCCAATTGTAATAGGCTATATTGGTTTCTAGCGTTTCACAAATGTGCATTAAACGTTCATCAACACTTACATTATCTCTAGAAATAATAGCTTTTATTTGGGGTTTTAATTCTTGTAGTGTCATGGGTTTTTAAATTTTTTGGTAAAAGTATTTAAAATACACTGTTATAAAACGTGGTTTTTATAAATTTAACAACAAACTAACATTACTTATTTTTTTTGAAAGCATTATTAAAACAATACAAACACGTTAATAGATTTATTATTACATTTCTGTTGGTTTACGTCGTTTTAACACTTGTGTACAATTTATATTTAAATCTGTCAGATGGTACTTTGTATTACCCAGATTATATTACAAACTTAGTAGCAAAACAAACCAATACTTTACTTAATGATATAGGTTATAATTCGTCTATTCTATCACATCCAAAAGAAGCTTCAATACAGCTAATTGTAAACGGAAAATATCTTGCTAGAGTTGTAGAAGGGTGTAACAGTGTAAGTGTTATTATTTTGTTTTTAGCATTTATTGTTGCTTTTGCTGGTAAATTTAAAACGACACTTTTATATTGTTTTGTAGGTAGTGCTATTATCTATACTTTTAATCTTATTAGAATTGTTGTCTTGTCTGTAGGGCTGTATCATTATCCATGGAGAAAAGAAGTGTTGCACTCTGTTATATTTCCGTTACTTATTTATGGTACTGTTTTTTTACTATGGATGTTTTGGGTTAATCAATTTTCTAAAAAAAGCAAAAAATAATGCCTAAGCTTGCCAGATACTTATGTATAGTAGTTTTATTTATAGTGTTAGTTCTTGTACGCGCCTACGAGACCATTTTATTTTATGATCCCTATCTGGTTTTTTTTGAGAATGATTACCTCTACATAGACAACCCTAGACGCGAAGTTGCTAAACTTATATTTTATACAAGTTTAAGGTATTTGTTAAATACAGTTACCTCACTAGGTATTTTATACCTCACTTTTAGAGATAAAAGTATAATTAAATTTTCAGTTTTAATATACACACTTGCTTATGTGTTTTTAATGGTGGCATTTCTCTATTTTGTATTAAACCCTAAACAGGAAGACTATTATCTGTTTTTTAATTTTAGAAGGTTTCTAATACATCCCATCCTAATACTTGTTCTGCTTCCTGCATTTTATTACCATAGGTTAAAACGTTAATAATGGTTTAATATTAAACAAGATCTTTTAGAATTTTGTAAATTTGTTTTGTGAATTTTTCAATAACACATAGCGTTTTTTCAGCAGTACTATCTTTGATGGTGTTATTTTCTACGTTTTCGTTAACGATAGAAAAACACTTCTGTGGTGGTGTACTTATTGATGTTGCTGTATTTACGCAAATTGAGAAATGTGCAGATGATGTCGTTTCTGTTATTGATACTGCAAAAACTGTTAAAAAAACATGTTGTAAAGATGAGGTTGATGTCATTGAAGGCTTAGACCAATTAACTACAAATACTTTTGAAGATTTAGAAGACATACAGCAGCAAGTATTATTTGCATATAGCTACTCGTATATTAATTTATTTGAAACATTACCATCTTCGGTATATCAATTAGACGATTATTCTCCACCATTACTCATCAAAGACATTCAAGTCTTAGATGAGACTTATTTAATTTGATGCATTTGAGATTTTTTAACTAGTGGCTTAGCCATTAAGTAATAAGTATCAATATTTCAAATTTAAACAAATGAAACACATATATAATGTTACAGGCATGACTTGTAACGGTTGTAAATCTTCGGTTGAAGAGGCGCTTTCTGCACTACCAAGTGTAGAGAATGTCTTAGTAGACCTAGAAGCACATACTGCAACCTTAAAAATGAAAGCACACGTAGATCTTACGACGCTTCAATCGGTGCTTTCCGATAAATTTAAAATTTCAGAACGTATACAGGTCAACACGTTTAGTAAAACCGAAATTCAGAACCAAAGTGAATTAAAACAATTATTTCCATTAATCTTAATTTTAGGTTATTTGGTCATAGCCTCAGTATTATTGAATAGAACCCCATTTAATCTAGAAGGGTTTATGCTCAGTTTTATGGGTTTATTTTATATTGTTTTTAGCTTTTTTAAGTTGCTCGATCTTAAAGGTTTTTCAGAGAGTTTCAAAATGTACGATCCTTTGACTAAGGCAATTCCAGCTTATGGTTGGGTTTATCCTTTTATAGAAGTAGCCTTAGCCCTTATGTTTTTAATGCGTTTTCACGTAAATATAGCACTAATAATTACGGTAGTCGTCTTAGGTATTACAACGTTTGGAGTTACCAAAACACTACTTAATAAAACAACGATTCAATGTGCTTGTCTTGGTACAGCTTTAAAATTACCAATGACAAAAGCCACATTTATAGAGAATACCATAATGATAATAATGGCGCTAGTAATGCTATCTAAAACAATGAGTTTATGAAAAAGTTAATAATTTTATTGCTTTTACTACCGTTGTTTGCTGTAGCACAAGAAGAGTTAAAAGGTGTTGTTTTAGAAGCTAGTAACGCTAAAGAAAGTGTGTTGCCAGGTGCCAATGTATATTGGGCAAATTCTACAATAGGCACTATAACTAATGATGATGGCACATTTACGCTACCTTATAAATTTTCTTACAGTAAGTTAGTAATTAGTTATGTTGGTTTTAAAACCGATACAATAACCGTTACTAAGAACATGTATATAAAGCATGTACTCCAAGCATCAGATGAGCTAGATGCCGTAACTGTAACATCTAGAAAAAAAGCGACTTCAAGATCTTATTTAAAAGCGGCAAACACTCTTTTTGTAAGTAGTGACGAACTTTTAAAAGCGGCATGTTGTAATCTCTCTGAAAGTTTTGAAACCAACCCCTCTATAGATGTTAATTTTGCAGATGCAGTTTCTGGTACACGACAAATAAAAATGTTGGGACTTAATTCTCCTTACATATTAATTACAACCGAGAATGTACCTGCAATTCGTGGCGCATCTCAGGCCTATGGCTTAAGTTTTATTCCAGGTACTTGGGTAGAAAGTATTCAAATTACAAAAGGTTCTGGTAGTGTAGTTAATGGTTTTGAAAGCATAGCAGGGCAGATTAATGCAGAAATGGTAAAGCCAACAACAGATGATCCATTATTTGTAAATGCTTTTGCTGGTGCAAACGGACGCTTAGAGTTGAATACGCATATTAATCAACAAGTTTCAGACAAATGGAGTACTGGTTTGTATCTACATGGCAATCTGAGAAACCAAAAGTTTGATAATAATGATGATAGTTTTCTAGATGTTCCGCTAAAAGAACAAATTAATATTATGAACCGTTGGCAATATACCAACGGTGAAAAAGGGGTAGTGAGTTTTATTAATTTGAGATACTTAAATGATAATACACAATCGGGTCAATTAGATTTCGATCCAGATAGAGACAGGGGAACTACCAATTTTTGGGGAAGTGAAATAGATACAGAACGTTTTGAGGTTACTACAAAATTAGGGTATGTAAATCCAGAAATACCATACCAGAGTTTAGGCTTTCAAACCGCCTTTAGTCACCACAAACAAGAGTCTTATTTTGGTCTAAACACCTATGATATTAGGCACAATAGTTTTTACTCTAACTTAGTCTACAATAGTATTATTTCAGATTCACGCCATAAAATAAAAACAGGTGTGAGTTTTACTTTTGATCATTATGATGAGTTGGTAAACATAAATACTTACGAGCGCACAGAGAATTCTGTTGGTGCCTTTTTTGAGTATGCTTACGACGATTTAGATAAATTAACCTTTACTGCAGGTTTAAGAGCAGATCAACACAATAGACTTGGTTTTTTTATAACACCACGTTTTCATTTGCGCTATACACCTTGGGAAAAATCAGCGTTACGCCTTTCGGTAGGAAGAGGAAAACGTAGTGCAAATATATTTGCAGAAAACCAAAATATGTTTTCGAGTTCTAGACAAATCAATATTACAGATGCTGGTGGAAAAATATATGGTTTAGATCCTGAAATTGCATGGAATTACGGCATAAGCTATCTTCAAGGTTTTAATCTTTTTGATAGAAAAGGCGATATTACGTTTGATTTCTACAGAACCGATTTTCAGAATCAAGTGGTAGTAGATTGGGAAAACCCGTTTGAAATTAATTTTTATAATCTTGAAGGAGAGAGCTATGCTAATAGTTTTCAGTTTGAGTTAAACTATAACTTCTTTGATAATCTCGACATTAGAACAGCTTATAAATATTATGATATTAAAACAGATTACACATCTGGTCAACTTGAAAAACCTCTCATACCACAACACCGTGTGTTTGCTAATGCGTCTTACGAAACCAATGCAAAAGAAACTGGTGCGCAATGGAAATTTGATGCGACATACAATTGGTTAGATTCTCAGCGTTTTCCGAGTACAGACTTAAGCGCTGTAGAGTTTCAATTAGATGACTACTCACCAACTGTTGGTACATTAAATTTACAGGTAACTAAGGTGTTTTCTTCTAAATTCGAAATCTATTTTGGTGGTGAAAATGTAACAAACGTACGTCAGCCAAATCCAATTATTAGTTCAGATAATCCGTTTAGTTCAAATTTTGATAGTAACTTTGTGTATGGCCCAATTTTTGGAAGTATGTATTATGCAGGTTTGCGATACAGAATAAAGTAACCAATTCTTGCGAAGGCAGGAATCTTATAAATATAAGTATAACAGTTTCTCATTTTTATGGGTACAAAAATAATTTTCGATGAAAAAAATAATTTTAATTTTCACAGTATTAGTAACAACAGCAACATTTGCGCAAAACAAAAATTTAAAAACCTCTATAGAAGTAGATGGCGTTTGTGGCATGTGTAAAGACCGTATCGAAAAAGCAGCTATAAGAACAAAAGGTGTAAAATCTGCCGTTTGGAATGTAGATACACACGAGTTAAAACTCATTATAGATGAGCGTAAAACAAGCATAAAAGTTATTTCTAAGAATTTAGCTTCTGTTGGTCACGATACCAAAGAGATAAAAGCTACAGAAGAACAATATAACTCAGTTCACCCATGTTGTAAATACCGTGATGAAGATGTAAAGAAAGATCACGAAAAGGGTAAAGGTGATGGTGAGTAAAAAAGTATAATTAATATAAATTTAAAAGCCTTTGATGTACATCAAAGGCTTTTAAATTTATAACTAGCCAGCTCGGTTTCTCTCACTGACTAGTTTAATACATTTTGTGTCTATGTTCTCGACTACATCATGCCTGGCATGCCTCCGCCACCCATTGGCATGGCTGGAGCATCTTCTTTAATATCTACTAAAGCACACTCGGTTGTTAGAATCATACCAGCTACAGAAGCGGCATTTTCTAAAGCGATACGTGTTACTTTTTTAGGATCTATAATACCTGCTTTAAGCATATCTACATAAGTTTCAGATTTAGCATCATAACCGAAGTCTTTTTTACCTTCTAAAACCTTATTGATAACAACAGAACCTTCACCACCAGCATTTTCTACGATGGTACGTAGAGGAGCCTCAATTGCTTTATTAACGATTTGTACACCTGTAGTTTCGTCTAAATTTTCAGTTGTAATTTTTTCTAAAGCTTTCTTAGCCCTAACTAGGGCAACTCCACCACCAGCAACAATACCTTCTTCTACAGCAGCACGCGTTGCATGTAAAGCATCATCTACACGATCTTTCTTCTCTTTCATCTCTACTTCAGAAGCAGCACCTACATAAAGTACGGCAACACCACCAGCTAACTTCGCTAAACGCTCTTGTAACTTCTCTTTGTCATAGTCAGATGTTGTAGTTTCAATCTGTGCTTTAATTTGGTTAACTCTAGCTTTAATGTCAGCAGCTTTTCCTTCACCATTAACAATGGTTGTATTGTCTTTGTCTATTGTTACCGTTTCAGCAGTACCCAACATAGTTAAGTCAGCATTTTCAAGAGAGAAGCCGCGTTCTTCAGAAATAACAACTCCACCAGTTAAGATAGCAATATCTTCTAGCATCGCTTTACGTCTGTCTCCAAAACCTGGTGCTTTAACAGCAGCTATTTTAAGACCTCCACGTAATTTGTTAACCACTAACGTTGCTAAAGCTTGCCCTTCAACATCTTCTGCGATAATTAATAACGGACGTCCAGATTGTGCAACCGGTTCTAATATTGGAAGTATTTCTTGTAAGTTAGAAATTTTCTTATCGAATAATAAAATGTATGGATTTTCTAAATCTGCAATCATTTTATCAGCATCTGTTACAAAGTAAGGAGATAAATAACCTCTGTCAAACTGCATACCTTCAACAACGTCAACGTAAGTTTCCATACCTTTAGCTTCCTCAACAGTAATGACACCTTCCTTACCAACTTTACCAAATGCCTTAGCGATTAAATCACCAATAGTATCGTCATTGTTAGCAGAAATTGCAGCCACTTGCTTAATTTTATCAGAGTCGCTACCTACTTTTTGAGATTGTTTATCTAAATCTTTTACAATAGCTTCAACTGCTTTGTCTATACCGCGTTTTAAATCCATTGGGTTTGCACCAGCAGCAACATTTTTAAGGCCTTCTTTTACAATAGCTTGTGCTAAAACGGTAGCAGTAGTTGTACCATCACCAGCTAAATCGTTAGTTTTAGAAGCAACTTCTTTTACCATTTGTGCTCCCATGTTTTCTAGCTCATCTGCAAGCTCAATTTCTTTTGCTACAGAAACACCATCTTTAGTGACTTGTGGTGCACCAAATGATTTGCCAATTATTACATTACGACCTTTTGGTCCTAACGTTACTTTTACTGCGTTTGCTAATGCATCAACACCACGTTTAAGTCCGTCGCGTGCATCAATATCAAATTTTATGTCTTTTGCCATTTTCGTTTTGTTTTTAGCCATAAGTTATTACCTATTGGCTGTGTTTTTAATTGAATTTTTTTACGCCAAGTACTTAGCGCACTTAGCTAAAAGCAATTTTTATATTATTGCTAGGATGTCACTTTCGCGCATCATTAAATAGTCTTTACCTTCAAGTTTAAGTTCAGTACCACCATACTTGCCATAGAGCACAGTATCTCCAACTTTCACAGTTAAAGGTTCGTCTTTTGTACCGTTGCCAATAGCAACAACAGTTCCCTTTTGCGGTTTTTCTTTAGCATTATCTGGAATAATAATACCTGATGCTGTTTTTGTTTCAGCTTGCATTGGTTCTACAAGAACTCGATCTGCTAAAGGTTTAATGTTTAAAGCCATTTGTTTTATGTTTTTAATTATTTGAAATTAATATTACGCTTTAGCGTGATTCGAAAATTATGCCAATAGCGAATGACTGACAAAGTTTCAGATATATTGCCGTTAGTGGTCACAAAAAAGAGCCAACGTTTAAGTTGGCTCTTTTATTTATGTAAGATGTTACTGATCTTAGTTTTCTGTGTCTGTTGCTTCTTGAGCTGCTGAGTCATCAGTAGCTGCTGGTGTAACAGGTAGTTCTATAGGTTCATCTAAGTCTAACGCTTTAGATTCTATGTTGTTACCGCCATCTATAGTTAAGTTAGAAGCTAGTATTAATAAAATTAATGCTGTTGCTAAAAACCATGTACTTTTATCTAAAAAGTCTCCGGTTTTTTTAACACCTCCTAATTGCTGAGTTCCGCCACCACCAAAAGATGATGATAAACCACCGCCTTTGGGGTTTTGTACCATAATGACAACGATTAATAAAAATGCCACTATTACAATTAATACCAAAAAGATTACGAATGTACTCATGTTTATGTCTTATTATTTTCTTTTAATTCTTCTACTGCTTTAATTTGGTGTGCAAAGAAACTACTTTTTTCTGGATATTTCAAACTTAAAATTTTATAGGATTGAATTGCCTTATCATAGTTTTTTTGTTCGAGATAAATACGTGCTAAAGTTTCGGTCATTAAACTGTCTGAAACCCCTTCATCATTATTAACAAGCTTAGGTTTAGAAACTTGATTTGTGACTGGTTTTATTTTAGGATTTTCATCTATGAATTTATTTATAATAGCCAGTTTGTTTTCTAATGGTGTACTGTTAGAAGCGCTTAAAGGCTCTTTTTTAAATTCTTTTTCTGCTCTTATTATGGGTTTAAAACTTGCAATTTTTAGCCATTCTGCAAACGAATGATTTTCAGACTTATCAAACTCTAAGGGTTTGCCAATGTTTAATTTTTTTTCTAGCGTGTTGTTTTTAACAGCAACATCGCTGTTAAACTTTTCTATATCTAAAGCTTCAGACTGAGGTAGTGGTTGTTTTTTTACTTCAAATAGATTTGGGTCTAAGACGCCTTCTGTTGCTTTTATATGTTCTTTAAGTGCATCATCTATTGCTACGCTTTTGTTTACAGAAATATCATCTATTGCAGTTACTTCAATATTTTTTATAGCTTCTAAGTTTTGCTTAATCTCATTAGATATTTCATTCTGATTAAATACCTCAGACGTTATATAATCAAATAATATACTACGGTCTGTAGTATGTGCTGCAGTCTGTTTAAGCGTGTGATTATATTTATAGCTTTCTTTCTGTTTTAAGCCTTTAAGATAGAGTGCTTTTAAAGGTTGAAAATAAGGATACTCTTTTATTTTTAAAGATAATGCATCTACTTGTGCTGCTGTAACGGCTTCAGGATGTTGTAATAAATATGAAAGTTCTTTAAGTTGCATTTTACCAATTTGCTAAAGATGCGTTAAAAATATCTTGGGTTAAACGTTCAAAAATAACTTCGAAGGCCTCGTCTTTAGTGCCTCCTGTTAGCTGAGCGTTTGCAGGATAATCAAAAAAGAAAGAAAAGCGTTTTTCGAAATCTTTTTCTGCATCTAAGGTGTTAATATAGCGCACATTTACGCCTATTGTTAGTCTGTTTTGTGCAGCTGTGTTTTGAGCAGTAGCTGTCATAGGTGCAATTCTATATTCTGTAATTTCGCCTTCAAAAATTAAATCGGCTCCTAGGGTTGCTAAGTTTAAGTTGGTTTGGTTTTGTACCAAATCTTGCAGACTATTAGTAAAGTCTATATCTAAACCAGGTTCCACTAACTCTGCATTATTTTGAAAAAAATTAACTTGAAACGTTTTTGCATTACCAGTATCTGCGCCAGTAAAAGAATAGATATTACAGTTAACTAAAGCAGAACTTGCTAGAATAAGAAGTATAAATTGTAATTGCTTCATTTAATTAATTGTTTAGCTTTTAATCTCAATAACGTCATTTTAGCCATTATTGTTTCATAAATAGTTCTTAAAGATCGTATTGTTTTATTTTTCGGTATAATGTGCGTTCGCTAATACCAAGCTCTGTAGCTGCTAGTTTTCTTTTGCCACTATGGCGTTCTAAAGATTTTTTTATTAGCTCTAATTCTTTATCGTGTAAAGATAGCGTTTCTTCTTCTTCAATTTCTTCAGCAAAATGATATTTGTCTTCAATGTCTGTAGTGCTTTGCTCTGTATTTGTCGCGTGTTCTGGTATGGCTAAAACACCTAATTCTTCAATAGCATCGTCATAGTTTTCTTCTTTACCATCACCATAAATTTTTTCTATAAGGTGCTCGTTTTCCTTTTGCACATCTTTAGCGCTTCCGTTTTTCATGAGTTTCATGGTAAGCTTCTTAAGGTCATTAAGATCTGCTTTCATATCAAACAATACTTTATATAGTATCTCACGTTCACTACTAAAGTCGCTTTCAGATTTTGAGGTATTAACTACAGCTGGTAAATTACTGCCTGCGTTAGGCAAGTAGTTTTGAATTGTTAAAGCACTTATTGTACGGTTATGCTCTAGCACAGAGACTTGTTCTGCAACGTTTCTTAATTGTCTAATGTTACCATTCCATCTGTATTTTACAAGTAGATGAATAGCTTCATCTTCAAGTTTTACTGTTGGCATTTTATATTTTAATGCAAAATCGCTAGCAAATTTTCTAAATAATAAATGAATATCGTCTTTACGTTCTCTTAAGGCCGGAAGATTTATTTCTATAGTACTAAGACGATAGTATAGATCTTCTCTAAACTTTTCTTTTTTTATGGCTTCAAACATGTTAACATTTGTAGCGGCTACAATTCTTACATCTGTTTTTTGGACTTTACTTGAACCAACTTTTATAAATTCTCCGTTTTCTAAAACACGTAATAAACGGACTTGTGTTGTTAGTGGTAATTCGCCAACTTCGTCTAAAAATATGGTACCTCCGTCTGCCACTTCAAAATAACCAGACCTTGTTGCTGTTGCGCCAGTAAAAGCGCCTTTTTCGTGCCCAAAGAGTTCGCTATCAATAGTACCTTCTGGTATAGCGCCACAGTTTACGGCAATATATTTACCGTGTTTTCTATGGGATAATTGGTGTATAATTTTTGGTATACTTTCTTTACCAACACCACTTTCGCCCGTTACTAATACCGAAATATCTGTAGGTGAAACTTGCAAAGCTTTTTCTATGGCACGATTTAATTTAGGATCGTTACCAATAATGCCAAAACGTTGTTTTATAGCCTGAACCGATTCCATAAATTAATTGTTTTTAGAATACGCAACCGCTTCACCCATAAGCGTAGCGCTTGTACAATCTATTATTTTTACATCAACAAATTCGCCAGGTTTATAATTTTCTTTAGGGAAAACAACAACTGTATTTTGGCTGTTTCTGCCCGACCAATGTGCATCAGAGCGTTTTGATGTTTTTTCTACAAGGACCTCTTCAACTTTGCCAATGTGTGCTTGTGTTCTTTCTAAAGCATGTATTTGTTGTAGTTGAATAATGTCGTTAAGACGTCTCTTCTTTACATCAGCAGGTACATCATCTTCTAACTTTCTTGCTGCCATAGTGCCTGGTCGCTCAGAGTAGGCAAACATAAATCCAAAATCGTACTTTACATATTCCATTAAAGATAATGTGTCTTGATGGTCTTCTTCTGTTTCTGTTGGGAAACCAGTAATCATATCTTGAGAAATAGAACAATCTGGTATTAATGTCTTTATATTGTCTATAAGTTCAAAATACTCTTCGCGCGTGTGCAAACGATTCATTTCTTTTAATATACGATTACTACCACTTTGCACCGGCAAATGAATGTAATTGCAAATATTATCGTGTTTAGCCATTGTTCTAATAACATCTAAAGTTAAATCTTGTGGGTTAGATGTAGAGAATCTATATCGCATTTTAGGTTGTGCTTTAGCGCACATGTCTAATAGTTTAGAAAAGTCAACAGCCGTAGCTTTTTGAAGATCGGATGCTTTTGTGAAATCTTTCTTTAAACCACCACCATACCAAAGAAAACTATCTACATTTTGTCCTAAAAGCGTAACTTCTTTAAACCCTTTAGACCATAAATCATTTATTTCTTCTATAATACTTTGTGGATCTCTACTGCGCTCTCGTCCTCTTGTAAATGGTACCACGCAAAAGGTACACATATTGTCGCAACCTCTAGTTATAGATACAAAAGCTGTAATGCCATTGCTATTAAGACGCACAGGTGCAATATCTCCATAGGTTTCTTCTTTAGATAATATGACGTTAATAGCATCTCTACCATCTTCTACTTCTGCCAAAAGGTTTGGTAAATCTTTATAGGCATCTGGGCCAACAACAAGGTCTACAATTTTTTCTTCTTCTAGAAATTTACTTTTTAAGCGCTCTGCCATACAGCCCAAAACACCAACTTTCATTTTTGGGTTAATTTGCTTTACGGCATTATATTTAGCTAAACGCTTTCTTACGGTTTGTTCTGCTTTATCTCTAATAGAACAGGTATTAACTAATACCAAGTCTGCGTCTTCAAGAGATTGTGTCGTGTTGTAACCTTGGTCTGCTAAAATTGATGCTACAATTTCGCTGTCGCTAAAATTCATTTGGCAACCGTAACTTTCTATAAATAGTTTTTTACCGTTCCCTACTTTTTTATCTAAAATAAGAGTTTCCCCTTGTTTGTTTTCGTCTATGATCTTTTCCATTACTTTTTCAAATCTCAATAAGTATGCAAAGATAGGATTATTTTGATGATTATGACAAAGTGGCAGTTGCAATATTTATTTAATGAGTGATAATTTTTTAAATTGAAAGCGTAATAGTCGTGCTGTTAAACTAAGCTGAAAACATAATGATAAAAAACTTTAAGTGTCCTTTAATTCTGTTAGCTTTCATTTTATTAGCGTGTAATACCGATGATGGGGATTTAGTGTCACCCTGCGAATTTACTGCATTTATAGATTTAGACGTATACAATGAGCCAAGTCAAAGCGAATTCACTATAGAAAGTACTCAAATTAATGATAGCTGTTTAGATATAACATTTAGTGCCTCTGGTTGCGATGGTGAAAGTTGGGTTGTGCAGTTGGTATCCGATATTCCTTTGCAGGCAGGTGATTTTGGTGGTGCTAACCTAAGTCTAAAATTTACAAACCCTGAAGTCTGTGAAGCCTATATTACAAAAACGTATAGTTTTAGTGTTTTAGATTACCTTAATGGTCTAGAAGGTATCTATTTTAACCTTCAAGGATGGGAAGAGCCACTTACATTTATAAATTAATTAATCGTAGTATAGTGTATTTTGTATTAAAATATAGATGCTACTTCAGTTAAAAGATTTTGGGCATAAAAAATTTTACTTCTTACTACAAAACGTTCTTATCTTCAAACGAAAAACTCTCTCGAAGTGATAAATTCACTAAAAGACACATCGGATTAATGGTTAAAAATCTATTCAAAAAATTTTGTTTTAATGGGGTTTAAATCCTTTTTTTAAGTAGTCAGTTGCGGTAAATTGTGTGCTATTTCGGACGAAATTAGGATTGTAACTTAAAATTCATATACATTTGTAATCTCAAAAAAAAACAAAGTATGCCGAAGAACCTAGTCATAGTTGAGTCACCTGCAAAGGCAAAAACCATAGAGAAATTTTTAGGAAAAGATTATAAAGTAGAGTCTAGTTTTGGACATATATCAGATTTGCCTTCAAAAGAACTCGGAGTCGATGTAGAAGGCGATTTTATGCCTAAGTACCAAGTCTCTAAAGATAAAAAGGATGTGGTTAAGAAGTTAAAAGACTTAGCCAAAAAAGCAGACATGGTATGGTTAGCTAGTGATGAGGATCGCGAGGGTGAAGCTATTGCTTGGCATTTGGCTGAAACCTTAGGTTTAGATAAAGAAAAGACAAAACGTATTGTTTTTCATGAGATTACAAAAAGCGCCATTCAAAAAGCTATAGAAAATCCACGAAGTATAGATTACAACTTGGTAGATGCACAACAAGCAAGACGTGTTTTAGACCGTATTGTTGGTTATGAGTTGTCGCCAGTATTGTGGAGAAAAGTTAAAGGAGGGTTGTCTGCAGGCCGTGTGCAATCGGTTTCTGTACGTTTAATTGTTGAGCGCGAAAGAGAGGTTCAAGGTTTTGCGCCAGAGGCATCTTATAGAGTTGATGCAGAATTTAAAACAGATAGTGGTAATTCTTTTAAAGCAAAATTACCAAAGAACTTTAGTTCTGAAGAAGAAGCACATCAGTTTTTAAAACATAATATTGATGCTACTTATGCAGTATCTGATTTACAGAAAAAGCCTGCAAAAAAATCTGCAGCTGCTCCTTTTACAACATCAACATTACAACAAGAAGCATCACGTAAGTTAGGGTATTCGGTGAGTAGAACAATGAGTAATGCTCAGCGTTTGTACGAAGCTGGTCTTATTACATATATGAGAACTGATAGTGTTAACTTATCTGAAGAAGCTAAAAAAGGTGCTGAGAGTGAAATTATCTCGGCTTACGGATCTAAATTTAGTAAACCAACCAATTATAAAGGTAAATCTAAAGGTGCACAAGAAGCTCACGAGGCTATTAGACCAACAGATTTTGCCAACCATACGGTTAATGCTGAGCGCGACCAAGCGCGATTGTATGATTTAATATGGAAACGTGCTATAGCATCTCAAATGAGCGATGCTAAATTAGAGCGTACCAATCTTAAAATTGATATTAACTCTAAAGTTAAGGTAAGTGAGAAGTTTACAGCAAACGGAGAGATTATAACATTTGAAGGTTTTTTAAAAGTTTATTTAGAAGGCACAGATGATGAAGATACAGAGCAAGAAGGTATTTTACCAGACTTAAAAGTGGGAGAAAATCTTAATAACAATTACATTACAGCAACAGAACGTTTTACAAGACCACCTGCAAGATTTACAGAAGCTGCTTTAGTAAAGCGCTTAGAAGAGTTAGGTATTGGTCGTCCGTCAACTTACGCCCCAACCATATCTACAATTCAGAATAGAAATTATGTAGAAAAAGGAACTAATGAAGGTGATGAAAGGGCTTACAAGCAATTAGTTTTTGAAAATGGCAACATAAAGAATAGTCCACTTACCGAAACCACGGGTTCTAATAAAGGTAAACTTGTGCCTACAGATATTGGTACAATTGTAACCGATTTTTTAGTTAATCATTTTGAAAGTATTTTAGATTACAATTTTACGGCTAGAGTAGAAGAGAGTTTTGATGATATAGCAGAAGGTAAAGAAGACTGGCGCGAAATGATGAAAGATTTCTACAAAGGTTTTCATCCGCAGGTAGAAGACGTGCAAGAAAATGCAGAGCGCGAATCTGGTGAGCGTATTTTAGGTACAGATCCAAAAACAGGACGTACAGTATTAGTGCGTTTAGGTAAATTTGGACCTTTAGTGCAATTAGGTACACCAGATGATGAAGAGAAATCTCAGTTTGCAAGTTTGTCACCAGACCAACAATTAAGTTCTATTACGTTTGAGCAAGCTATGGATTTGTTTAAGCTTCCAAAAGTATTAGGCCATTATAAAGAAGAAGAAGTTGAGGTTAACAACGGACGTTTTGGGCCTTATGTAAAGTTTGGTAAAAAGTTTGTGTCATTACCTAAAGGCGTAGATCCTCTAAGTGTAGAGTTAGATGAGGCTGTTATTTATATTAAGGAAAAAGAATTAGCAGATGCACCTATATATATGTATCAAGATATAGAAGTTACAAAAGGTAAAGGGCGTTTTGGACCATTTATTAAATGGAATAATTTGTTCATAAATGTGAATAAAAAATACGATTGGGACAATTTATCTGAAGAAGACATTGTAACTTTGATTGAAGAAAAAATTCAAAAAGAGATTGATAAGGTTATTCATAATTGGGAAGATGAAGGTGTCCGTATTGAGAAAGCAAGATGGGGACGACATAACCTTATAAAAGGTAAGCAAAAAGTTGAGCTTGCTAAAACAGTAGATGTTAGTAAAATGACATTAGAAAAGGCGCAAGCTTTATTAGAAAAGAACGCACCAAAGAAAAAAGCGACCAAGAAAAAAGCCGCACCAAAAAAGAAAACAACTGTTAAAAAAGCAACTGTAAAAAAGAAGTAATTATACATGAATTTTAATTTTCTAACGCCCGTTTCAGATTCGGTTTTAGCTCATAATGAACTAATAGCATTACAAGCGCTTGGAAAAAAAATTAAAGTGCACTCTAGGCAAAATGGTATTCCAGATTTAGATAATGTACAGCTAGCTATTATAGGTGTTAAAGAAAACAGAAACGATGTTAATTATATAGGGTCTGAAATTAACTTTGACTCAGTTAGAAAAACACTTTACACATTATTTCCAGGAAACTGGCACACTACCATCGCAGATTTAGGCGATATTGAGCCAGGTGAAACTGTAGAAGATACCTATTTTGCTATACGCACCGCAATTACGATTTTGGTAGAAATGAATATTGTTCCAATTATTTTGGGTGGTAGTCAGGATCTAACTTATGCCAATTATCGTGCTTATGATAATTTACTGCCAATGGTAAATATTGTAAATGTTGATACTAATTTTGACTTAGGAGATGCTAATCTTCCAATAAAAAACAACAGTTATGTAGGTAAAGTTATCATTGAAGAACCTTACAACTTATTTAATTACACGACTATTGGGTATCAAACCTATTTTAACTCTCAAGAAGAAATAGATTTAATAGAGAAACTTTATTTTGAAGGCTACCGTTTAGGTGAAATTTCTGCTAATATTACTAAAGTAGAGCCCTTAATGAGAGATGCCCATATTGTATCTATAGATTTAAAATCTGTACAAGCATCAGAGGTTAGCGATAACCAAAAGTATTCTCCAAACGGGTTTTCGGGTAAAGAGATATGCGCTATTAGTAGATATGCTGGTATAAGTAATAAAGTATCTTCCTTTGGTATTTATGAGTATAATAGTTCTAAAAATGATAATGCGACATCCATGCTGGTGGCTCAAATGATTTGGTATTTTATAGAAGGTGTAAATTGCCGTGTAAAAGATGATGATTTTAGCAGCGATACTTATTTTCAAAAATACAATGTACTAGTAGAAGATGATGAGCTTATTTTTTATAAAAGTTTAAAAACGGGGCGCTGGTGGATAGAAATTCCTTTTTTACCAGATGTTAATAATAAATTAAAAAAGCACACGTTATTACCTTGCATGCATTCTGACTATATACAAGCAACAAAAGGTGAGCTACCAGAGCGTTGGTATAAGGCCTACAGGAAGAATAGCTTTTAAAATAAACACTTAATCGATAATTTAACAGTCAACTAATCGATGAAATGCAATTTTTAAGGATGAAATGCAAAATAAAATGAAAAAAAGTTGTTTATTAAAAAATATATAAATATGTTTACGACCTTAAAATTAAGGACGACTAATTTAACCTCGATTTACTATGAATATTAAGAAGTTTATTTTACTAACCACTGTATTAGTTTTGGTTGCCAGTTGTAATTCTGGAGACCGAGGACAATTAGTAGGTGTCAAAGGTAAAAAGTGGCACCCAGAAAAGCCTTACGGTATGACTTTAGTTCCGGGAGGAGCATTTATTATGGGTAAATCTGGTGATGATATTGCAGGTGTACAAGATGCTCCTACAAAAACAGCAACTGTAAGAGCATTCTATATGGATGAGACTGAAATCACAAATAGTGAGTATCGTCAATTTGTAGAATGGGTGCGTGATTCTGTTCTTAGATTAAAATTAGCTGAGATGGCAGATTTAGAAGGTAAAACACCAGGTAGTGGTGATATAGGTGAATTTGCTTATCAGTCTTCTGATCCTAATGATTTAAATGCTTACGAGAGTTTTATGCTAAATACTTATGGTGATGAGCAAAGAAAAATAAACCGTGAGGTCGATTTGTATTTTGATACTAACGATTATCCAGATGAGTTATATGCTGAGGTTATGGATGGTATGTATTTACCATTAGAAGAATCCTATAACGGTCAAAGAACTTGGGATGTAAAACAGTTTAAGTTTCAATATACTTATATGGATATTCAGAAAGCAGCAAAAGATAGAACACTTAAGCGTTCTGACGTTATCATAAGAGAAGAGGTAGAGATTTACCCAGATACAACATCTTGGATTAGAGATTTTGCTTACTCTTATAATGAGCCAATGCATAACGATTATTTTTGGCACGATGCTTACGGAGATTATCCTGTAGTTGGTGTGTCTTGGAAACAAGCGCAAGCTTTTTGTCAATGGAGAACACTTTACCATAATGGCTATCAAAAAGAAAAAGGAAAGCAACCTATAAATAAATACAGATTACCTTCTGAAGCAGAATGGGAATATGCTGCACGTGGTGGACTACAAGGGGGTGATTACCCATGGGGTGGACCTTACACTAAAAATGATAGAGGTTGTTTTATGGCTAACTTTAAACCTTTAAGAGGTGATTACGCAGCAGATCAGGCACTTTACACCGTAGAAGCAGATTCTTATGACCCTAATGATTTTAACTTATATAATATGGCTGGTAACGTATCAGAATGGGTTAATGCATCTTATGATCCTGCATCTTATGAATATGCATCTACTATAAATCCTAATGTTAACGACGCTCAAAATGCTCGCAAAGTTGTAAGAGGTGGCTCTTGGAAAGATGTTGCATATTTTTTAGAAGTAAGCTCTAGAGATTACGAATATGCAGATTCAGCAAGAAGTTATATTGGCTTTAGAACCGTACAAGATTATATGGGTACTGAAGTAACTAAAAATGCAGCAACAAACTAAAACTAAAACAATAACTTAAATTTATTTTAACAATTATAAGTTATACACATCTATTAAACTTAAACTTAAACTAAACTTAAACTAAAAAAAATTATGGCAAAGAAGAAATTATCAACAATGAATATGGTCTATGGACTAGGAGCAGCAATCGTAATTGTTGGTGCATTATTTAAAATTCAACACTGGCCTTTAGGTTCTGAAATTCTTACTATAGGTATGGTTGTAGAAGCTATTGTATTTACAATATCAGCTTTTGAGAAGCAAGGTGATGATTTAGATTGGTCTTTAGTATATCCAGAATTAGCTGGTGGACAATCTATGGGTAAAAAGAAAAAAGAAGAGCCTAAAGATGCAGAAGGTATGTTATCTAAAAAATTAGATAATTTATTAAAAGACGCAAAAATCGATGGTGCACTTATGGCAAGCCTAGGTGACAGTATTAAGAATTTTGAAGGCGCTGCAAAAGGAATTTCTCCAACTGTAGATGGTATGCAGGCACAAAAGAAATATAGTGAAGAAATGTCTTTAGCTGCTGCACAAATGGAGTCTTTAAACAGTCTTTATAAAGTACAGATGGAAAGTGCAAATCGCCAAGCTGCTATCAATGAAGAGTCAGTAGAAAATGCAACTAAATTAAAAGAACAAATGCAATCTTTAGCATCTAACTTATCTTCTTTAAACGGTGTTTATGGTGGTATGTTATCTGCAATGAACAAAAACTAATTAGTTTTTATAATCGAGATTAAATTAATTAAAATTTAAAAAACAAAATTAGAAATGGCAGGAGGAAAACAGTCCGCAAGGCAAAAAATGATTAACCTAATGTATTTGGTATTCATTGCAATGATAGCAATGACCATGTCAAAAGAGGTTTTATCAGCATTTGGATTAATGAATACAAAATTTGATAGTGCTAATGAATTAGCTACAGTATCAAATGATGGTATTTTAACACAACTTAATTCGCAAGCAGAAGAAAAGCCAGAAAATTTTGCAGTAGCAAATGAGAAGGCAAAACAAATAAGTATTATTTCTGATGAATTTTATAAGTTCTTAGGTACTGTTAAAGAAAACGATATCGTTAAAGCAGGAAAGTACGAAAGAGAAGAAAACGGTGAATTACCTTTCGAAGAAATGGATAAAGGTGATAAACTAAATGAACTTTGGTTTACTGGCGATCGTTACACAAAGCGAGGTGATGAAGTAGTTGCTAGAATACAAAAGTATAAAGATGATATTAAAGCCGTTTTACCACAAGAAGGTAAATGGGCACCAGTTATACAAGGTTTTGAAAAGCGTTTTAGCTTAGAAGAAGTTGTAGATGGTGATGGAGTTAAAAAGAAATGGTTAGATTATCATTTTCAAGGCTTCCCAGCAATTGCATCTTATACAAAGCTTACAGCAATGCAAAACGATGTAAAAGCAACAGAAACTAATATCTATAATGGTTTTCTTGGTAATCTTGTAAGTGATGCAACATCATTAAAAAATTATAAAGCTATCGTTTTGGCAGACAAATCAGCATTTTTTGCAGGTGAGAAGTTTCAAGGTCGCGTAGTACTTGGTAAGTATGCTAATGTTATACCTACTAAAATGAGCGTGTCAGGTAACGATATTGATTTAACTGACGCTATTGATTCTACTGGTGCTGCTAAATTAGATTTTAGAGTAGGTAACGTAGGTGAACATACTATTGATGGTAAATTTACTTTCTTAGAAGATGGACAGCCTTTAGAAATCCCTATTATTGGTAACTATGTTGTTGTACCAAGACCAAATTCTGCTACTATATCTGCAGATAAGATGAATGTTGTTTATCGTGGTGTAGATAACCCAATGACGATATCTTTTGCTGGTGTACCAGACAATAAGGTAAGAGCAAACGGAAACGGACTTAAGCCTTTAGGAAACGGTAAATATGTAATGAAAGCTGGTTCTGGTAAAGAGGTAACAATTAATGTTTCGGCAACTTTAGACGATGGTACATCTGCTAACGACAGTAAGACTTTTAGAATTAAAGATATTCCTGCACCAACAGGAGTTATTGCTGGTCAAACGGGCTTAGTAAAATTACCAAAGCGTAATGTTGAAATTGGTACAGTTGCTGCAAAACTAGAAGATTTTGTATTTGATTTACCAGTAGTTGTAACGTCATTTAAAATTAAAGTTCCTGGTCAGCCAACAGTAAATGTTGTCGGTACTAAAATGAATAGCCAAGCAAAATCAGCAATTAATAAAGCACGTAGAGGTGACAACATTACAATTTTTGAGATTAAAGCAAAAATACAAGGTAATGCATCTTACAGGTTAAAAAATGTATCGCCAGTTATTGTCGAGGTAACTAACTAATTTATAATTTTTATAAAAAGAATACGTTAGTATTTTAAAGAACCCAAATTAATAGTAAATAAGATATAACACCTAAAATAGAATTTTCTCAAATGAGAACTCTTAATACGGATGTTACTTAACACTTATTAAGTTTAATAAACTAGAAAAAATGAAATTAAAAAGCTTTTTATATACAGGTTTAGCTCTCTTTGCAACACATACTATGTTTGCACAAGCTAATATCTTAAATGCAAAGATACCAGAAGAAATTGGTATGAAAACAGAAGCAGAATTACTTCTAGATAACGACAAACCATTAGAATATGGTTATGTAGGTGATAGGGATATCTTATTTTCTAAAATGACTTGGGAAAAAGTAGTTTTAGACGAACGTGCTAACTTTCCGTTTTACTTTCCTGTTGAAAGCAATTTAGGGGATGACAGAAAATCATTATATCAAGTTTTAAAAGAAAACTTAGATAGTGGTATGATTTCTAAAGTATATGCAGATTCATATTTTACTGAAGAGCGTACAATGAAAGATTTAGAAGCGTCTTTAACAATGACTAAAATCACAGATGCTGGTATTACCTACATGAATGAAAATGGTGTTAACGAAGACGAAATACCAGAAGAATTTATTATTAAAAGAGATATTGGTCCTGCTGATATTAATTCGTATTTAATAAAAGGATTATGGTATTTTGATAAACGTCAAGGTGAATTAAAATTCCGAATTCTTGGTTTAGCACCTGCAGCACCAGATGTTAACTTTATTGATGATGAAAACTCTGAAAACAGTGAGCCAATTCCAATGTTTTGGGTTTTTATACCAGAAATAAGAGACATCCTTCATGAGGCAAAGTCATTCAACAACAAGAATAGTGCTGTGCCAATTTCTTTCGATCATTTATTAAACAGCAGACGCTTTCATGGATTTATCTACAAAGAAGAAAACGTTTATGGTGATAGAGAAGTTAAAGAGTATGTTGCAGAAAATGCATTAATGCAACTTTTAGAATCAGATCGTATTAAAGATAAGATTAGAAATTTTGAACAAGATATGTGGAGTTACTAGTTAACTTAACGTATTTAATATATAAACGCTCACTTAAAAAGTGAGCGTTTTTTTGTACCAAACTTTGGGTGTGCTTGCGCAAGGTCACTAAATAGTTGTTACTTTTGTATCAATGAAACATGTAGATTATATAATTGTAGGTTGTGGTTTGGCTAGTATTGCATTTTGCGAACATCTAAGAGCAAACCATAAATCATTTGTAGTTTTTGATGACGCCTCTCAAAAATCATCAATAGTAGCAGCCGGACTCTATAATCCGGTAGTTTTAAAGCGTTTTTCTGAAGTGTGGAAAGCTAAAGAGCAACTAGCACTTGCATTACCAGTTTATGCTAAAATTGAAAAAGAATTAGATATTAAGATAGATTATAAACTTAGAATACTAAGACGTTTCACTTCGATAGAAGAACAAAACAAGTGGTTTACAGCATCAGACAAGCCTAGTCTAGAACCATTTTTATCTACTACACTTGTTAAGAACACAAACTCATATATTGATGCAGATTTTCAATTTGGCGAAGTACATCATGCTGGTCGTTTAGATACTGAGATACTAATTATTAATTATAAAGAATTTTTAAAACAAAATAATTGGCTAGAACAAACAACGTTTAAGCATAGTGATATGCAACTAGATAGTAATTCTGTAACTTATAATAATTATAAAGCGAGTCATGTTATATTTGCTGAAGGCTTTGGTGTAAAGCACAATCCTTTTTTTAATAGTATTCCTCTTAATGGCTCTAAAGGTGAAATTCTTACAGTTAAAGCCCCAGAGTTAAAAATCGATTATGCTATAAAATCTTCCGTATTTGTGATCCCGCTAGGTGATGATTTGTATAACGTTGGTTCTACATATAATAATGATGATAAATCTAATACACCAACAGATAAAGCAAAGGAAGAATTACTTACAAAGGTAAAAACGTTTATTAAGTGCGATTTTAAAGTAATTAAGCATGTTGCTGGCGTAAGACCTACCACAAAAGATAGAAGGCCCTTAGTTGGTAGACATACAGCACACAAAAATCTTTATGTTTTAAATGGCTTAGGTACTCGAGGTGTTATGATTGCACCTTATGTTGCTGATAAATTATTTAGGTTTATAGAAAATTATGAAACCTTAGATACAGATATAGATGTTAATCGGTTCTCTTAGTCAGTAGATAAGAGCTAAAAGTAAAAAGCTTAAATAAATAACATTCAACAAACTTTTAACGCTCTTATTACAGCTTAGCATCTCTGTGATAGTTTTTTTTTATTCAATAAGATTAGAAAGCGTAAAAAGCTAAAAGCATATAGATTAAATAACGAAGAGCCAATTAGCTATTAATTTCCGTGTACGGCTTTACACCTTAGCACACTTAAAAAGATTATTATTTAGCTTTCTCTTTATCATAACCCATAAAAAGGTTAATCCATATATTTCTAGAGAGCCGCATTATTACTGGTACAAATCCAATAATAGTAAAAATTATAGCAATAAAGGCAACAACTAACGAAGACTCAAAAATCACATTACTAATTACAAAAGCAGCAACTGCAAATGCAATACCTACGCCATAACTTACATACATAGAACCGTAAAAGAAAGAGGGTTCCATTTGGTATTTAGTTTGGCAATGGGAGCAACGTTCGTGCATTTTAAAAATATCAGATAATTTGTACGGATTTTTCTCTATATACATAGATTCTTGATGGCATTTAGGACATGCACCAAACAAAATACTATAAAGTTTCATTCCTTTTCTAATCATAACTAAAAACCTTTATTTTTGCATTTTTTAAAACAATACAAAGATAAAATTTTAAAACCCACGTATTGTAACAATTGTAACGTTAATTACAATTAGAATATTTAAATAAGCTATGCTAAATATCCATAATCTTTCCATATCATTTCAAGGAGAATATCTTTTTGAAGAAATTACATTTAAGCTTGGTCTTGGCGACCGTATTGGTTTAATTGGTAAAAATGGGGCAGGCAAATCTACAATGCTCAAAATTTTATCTAAAGAGCAAGAACAAGACACTGGGCAAATTGCAGCCGATAAAGATTTAAGAATAGGTTTTTTAAAGCAAGACATTGATTTTGATTTTGGTAAAACAGTGCTCGAAGAATCTTATGAAGCTTTCAAGGAAATTAAAGTTTGCGAAGCCAAATTAGAACATATAAATACACAATTAGCAGAACGTACAGATTACGAAAGTGAATCTTACAATCAGTTAATGATAGATCTTAATGAAGTTCAGCACCAATACGAAATTTTAGGTGGTTATAACTACCAAGGTGAAACCGAAAAGATTTTACAAGGACTAGGTTTTAAAAGAGAAGATTTTGATAAACTCACAGACACCTTTTCTGGTGGGTGGAGAATGCGTATAGAATTAGCTAAACTTCTACTTCAAAATAACGATTTGTTATTATTAGATGAGCCAACCAACCACTTAGATATAGAATCTATTATATGGTTAGAAGGCTTTTTGAAGACCATTAGTGGTGCGGTTGTCATCGTTTCTCACGATAAAATGTTTTTAGATAATGTCACCAATCGTACTATAGAAATTTCATTAGGTCGTATTTACGATTACAATAAGCCATATACTCAGTTTTTGGCTTTACGTAAAGAAATGAAAATTCAGCAATTGGCAGCTCAAAAAAACCAAGAGAAGCAAATACAACAAACCGAAAAGTTAATAGAGAAGTTTAGAGCAAAAGCCTCTAAAGCAACTATGGCCCAATCTTTAATTAAAAAATTAGATAAGATTGATCGTATTGAGGTAGACGAAGATGATAATAGTGTTATGTCTTTAAGTTTTCCGGTATCTATAACACCAGGTAAAGTAGTGGTAGAAATGGATAACGTTTGTAAATCTTACGGTGATTTACAAGTCTTACATAACGTTAATTTATCGGTGCCTAGAGATGTTAAAACAGCTTTTGTTGGGCAGAACGGACAAGGTAAATCTACACTAGCCAAAATTATAGTTGGTGAAATAGAACACCAAGGGAAACTTAACTTAGGTCATAATGTACAGATCGGTTATTTTGCCCAAAATCAGGCAGAATATTTAGACGGTAACAAAACCGTTTTAGATACCATGATTGATGCTGCAAATGAAACTAACCGAAGCAAAGTAAGAGATATACTTGGGTCATTTCTGTTTCGTGGTAATGAAGCAGAAAAATATGTAAGAGTCCTTTCTGGTGGGGAACGTAACCGTTTAGCCTTGGCTAAATTGTTGTTACAACCGTTAAATGTGCTCATTATGGATGAGCCAACTAACCATTTAGATATTAAGTCAAAAAATGTTTTAAAAACAGCTTTAAAAAAGTTTGAAGGCACATTAATACTAGTTTCTCACGATAGAGATTTTTTACAAGGTTTAACAGATACAGTTTACGAATTTAAAGACCAGAATATTAGAGAATATTTAGGTGATATAGATTTTTATTTAGACCAACGTAATCTAGAGAATTTAAGAGAGGCCGAAAAACGAACTGTTATTGCTAACAAACCAAAAGAAAGCAATAAACAGAGTTACGAAGACCAAAAGAAAACAAAGGCTTTAAACAATAAACTGAGTAATGTAGAATCTAAAATTAACCAATTAGAGAAAGATATTAAATCTGATGATTTAAAACTTGCTACAGATTATGATACTACAGCCGCAGACCCAAAGTTTTTTGACGCTTACAAAAAGAAAAAGAAAGCTTTAGAGCAATTAATGAAAGATTGGGAAAATGCCCAAGAACAATTAGATGCTATTAATAATTAAGATTATTTTAACGTGTTGGCGTTGCTATATGGGTAAATTTGTGGCCTAAATAACCATCAATACAACATGCGTAAAATTATTCTTTCCATATTAGGAGTGCTCCTAATAGTAGGAGCTTACTTTGGTAGTAAATACATTGCAGATACTAAAAAGAAAAAAAGACCTACACCTGCAAAGGTTGTAAAAACAGTCTTTACAGATACCGTACAAAATGCTACTGTACAAATTGTAATACCTGCCAATGGTAGTTTAGTATCTAAACGTAGAGTAGAATTATATGCTGAAGTACAAGGGGTTTTTAAAAGTAGTGGTAAACTATTTAAATCAGGACAAGAGTACCGTAAGGGCGAGAGTTTAATACGTATTGATGCTTCAGAATATTACGCAACGGTACAATCTTCAAAAAGTAATCTTTACAATTCTATTGCGGCTATAATGCCAGATTTAAGATTAGACTATCCTGAAGTTTTTCAGAAATGGCAAAATTACCTAAGTGGTTTCGATTTAAATAAATCAACACCAGAGTTACCCAAAATGACAACTGAAAAGGAGAACTATTTTATAACAGGTCGTGGTATTATCTCAAATTACTATAACGTAAAAAACTTAGAGCAACGTTTAGCTAAATACAATATTAGAGCACCTTTTAATGGTATTTTAACTCAGGCTTTAGTTACTGAAGGTTCACTTATTAGAAATGGCCAAAAACTAGGTGAGTATATAGACCCATCGGTGTATGAGATGGAAGTAGCCTTAAGCAAAACGTATGCAAGTTTATTAAACGTGGGTGAAAGTGTCGTTCTTAAAAACTTAGATAATACAGAAACTTACTCAGGTAAGGTGTCTCGTGTTAACGGAAGCATAGACGCAACTACGCAAACCATAACAGCTTATATAGAAGTAGAAAACGATCTGCTTAAAGAAGGTATGTATTTAGAGGCCAATCTAAATGCTAAAGAAGAGGTTAATGCTATTGAAGTGCAGCGAAGTTTGGTGTTAGAAGGCAACCAGATTTTTATAGTAAGAGATAGTATTTTAGATGTAATAGACGTAAAACCTGTTTACTTTTCAGACACTAAAGCAGTTCTGAAAAATATACCAAACGGTACAGTTATAGTTTCTAAGCCAATTCCTGGGGCTTATGCAGGTATGTTAGTAAAGCCTTTTCAATTAAAAGATGACGCTAAAAAAGAAACACCCTCTAAAAAAGCAAACTAAGTTATGAGAAAACTAATAGCTTATTTTATTAGACATAGCGTTGCTGTTAATATAGTAATGTGGTCGTTTTTAATCTTCGGTTTTTTTGGTGCAAAGGGTCTTAAATCTTCGTTTTTTCCATTAATAGATTCAAAAAATATAAGTATAAATGTGACCTATCCTGGTGCTTCGCCTCAAGAAGTAGAAGAAGGTATAGTACTTAAAATTGAAGATAATTTAAAAGGTTTAAATGGTGTAGAACGCGTAACGTCTACTTCTAGAGAAAATAGTGGAAACATAAATGTCGAAATCGAAAAAGGAAAGGATATTGACTTTATGCTGCTCGAAGTTAAGAATGCCGTAGACCGTGTGCCTTCTTTTCCGGTAGGTATGGAGCCGTTAATTGTTGCAAAACAAGAAGCCTTAAGGCCAACAATAACATTCGCTATAAGTGGTTCTAATATTCCTTTGGTTACACTAAAGCAAATAGGAAGACAAGTAGAAAACGATTTAAGAGGTATAGATGGTATTTCTCAAATTCAAATATCTGGTTATCCCGAAGAAGAAATTGAAATAGCATTAAATGAAACCAACTTATTAGCTTATAATTTAACCTTTGCGGAGGTTTCGCAAGCTATTAATGCATCTAGCCTAATCACAACAGGTGGTACTATAAAAACAAATGCCGAAGAGTATTTAATAAGAGCAAACTCACGGTCTTATTATGCAGATGCGTTATCTAATTTGGTGGTAAAAGCAGATGCGTCTGGCCGTACAATACAACTTAAAGATATTGCGGTTGTACGAGATCAGTTTTCAGAAACACCAAATTCAAACTATTTTAATGGTGACTTGTCTATTAACATTACTATTACAAGTACTAATACCGAAGATTTAATTTCATCTGCCGATAAAACAAAAGCTTACATAGAAGCTTTTAATCAAAAATATACCAACGTTCAGTTAAATGTTGTTAGAGATTTGTCTACAACATTAGTGCAACGTACTGAGTTACTCAAAGAAAATGCGATAATAGGAATGCTGCTTGTACTTCTATTTTTATCATTGTTTTTAAATACACGTCTAGCATTATGGGTTGCTGTAGGTTTACCAGTTGCATTTGCCGGTATGTTTATGTTTGCAGGGTATTTTAATGTTACCATTAATGTATTGTCATTGTTTGGTATGATTATCGTTATTGGTATTTTGGTAGATGACGGTATTGTTATTGCTGAAAATATTTACCAACATTACGAAAAAGGAAAATCTCCAGAAGAAGCTGCAGTAGATGGTGTTATGGAGGTGCTTCCTGCAATTGTATCTGCTATATTAACCACCATACTAGCTTTTGGAATTTTCTTGTTTTTAGATGGTAGAATTGGTGAGTTTTTTGGTGAAGTATCAGTGGTTGTCATGTTAACTTTACTTGTATCTTTGGTTGAGGCTTTAATTATTTTACCAGCACATTTAGCACATTCTAAAGCCTTAAAAAAACAAAATACAGTTCAAAAAACAGGTGTACTTGGGTTTTTTCAAAAGGTGTTTTCAAAATTAAGATATATCAATACAATTGGTGATCGTATAATGGGTTGGCTTAGAGATAAAGTATATAGCCCATTTTTAAGATTTGCACTTAATTATAAATTTTTAACCTTCTCGTTTTTCGTAGTCTTTATGTTGCTAACCAAGGCAAGTTCTGACGGTGGTATTATTAGAGGAGCTTTTTTTCCTCAGGTAGCTAGTGATCAAATAAATATTTCGCTCAATATGCCAAATGGTACTAATGCGAATGTAACCGATAGTATTATTTCGTTTATAGAAACAAAAGCAATTGAAGTTACTAATGAATTTAATGAGAAATATTTGGGTGATACCTATGAGAAACATCTGGTAAAAAATATGATTAAAAATATTGGGCCAGGTTCTTCAGCCGCATCTTTAACGATTAACTTATTACCAGGTGAAGAACGACCTAACTCTGTTACAACAGATTTAATAACTAACCGTTTGCGAGAAGTAGTTGGGCCAGTTATAGGTATAGAAAGTTTGGTTTATGGTGGTGGTGGTAATTTTGGTGGACTTCCAGTTTCTGTGTCTTTATTAGGTAATGATATTTCAGAATTAAAAGCTGTAAAAGCCGAATTAAAGAAAAGTTTAGAAGACAATATCTTGCTAAAAGACGTTACAGATAACGATCCGGCTGGTATAAAAGAAATTCGTTTAGAGTTAAATGAAAGTGCTTACGCTTTAGGTTTAAATCTAAGAACAGTAATGACGCAAGTGCGTTCTGCATTTTTTGGTGCACAGGCACAACGTTTTCAAAGAGGGCAAGACGAAATTAGAGTTTGGGTGCGTTACGATAGAGCTAATAGATCGTCTATTAATAACCTAGACTATATGCGTATTACTACACCGACGGGTCAAAAGGTACCCTTAAAAGAAATTGCTAGTTACACTATTGCACGAGGCGATGTGGCTATTAACCACCTAGAAGGGCGTCGCGAAATACAGGTGTCTGCAGATATAAAAGATACTAAAAAAACGAGTTCTACAGATATTATGGCAGAAGTACGCGATGAGATAATGCCCAATATTTTGTCTAGATATCCAACAGTTACACCATCTTATGAAGGTCAGAATAGAGAGCGTTTAAAACTATTTAACTCTGCCACAGCGGTTGGTTTAACGGTTTTGGCACTAATTTATATTGTTATTGCTTTTACGTTTAGAAGTTACAGCCAGCCTCTATTATTGTTATTATTAATTCCGTTGAGTTTACCAGCTGTTGCTTGGGGCCATTGGATTCATGATTTTCCAGTAAATATTTTATCTCTTTTAGGGATCATTGCACTTATTGGTATTATGGTTAATGATGGATTGGTTTTAATAAGTAAGTTTAATAGCAACTTAAAAGAAGGCATGTTGTTTGATGAGGCTTTGTACCAAGCAGGTCGTTCGCGTTTTAGAGCTATATTTTTAACCTCTTTAACTACAGTTGCAGGTTTAGCACCATTAATTTTTGAAGAAAGTAGACAGGCTCAATTTTTAATACCAATGGCAGTTTCTATAGCTTATGGTATTGGTTTTGCAACGGTACTTACTTTAATTGTATTACCCATCTTTTTATCATTTAGTAATTATATTAAGAAGAATATTAAATGGCTAATTACGGGTCGTGATATTACAAAAGAAGAAGTAGAGCGCGCTATAAAAGAATACAATGACGTTGTGTATTCCAAAAAACTTAAAGTAGATTATAATAAAGAACATTTAATTACCAAACAGAATGAAAATATATAGCTTTAAGATTATCTTTTTAGTCTTTACACTAAGTGTTTCTTTTAATGGTTTTTCACAACAATTATTACAGAAATCTGATGCTATTGCTTTGGCTTTAGAGCATAATTTTGGGATTTTAGTAGCTACTAATACTATTAAAATTTCAGAAAATAATAAGGATATCCTTAACTCTGGTTACTTGCCATCGCTCACTACAACTGCAGGGGCTAATTACCAACAGGCTGATAATATTACAGGTTTTAAAGGTGCAATTAACCCTAATACAGGTGAGCCACGACCAGATGTCGAAATTCTAAATGCAGAGACACAGCGTTATAATGCAGCTTTAAATATTAACTATACCCTTTTCGATGGTTTGGGGCGCTACTACAATTATAAGCGTTTAAAAGAGCAGTATAATTTAACCGAGTTACAAGCTAGAGAAACTATAGAAAACACCATTTTACAATTGTTTACTATATATTATGAAATAGCAAGACTAACTCAAAATTTAGACATTTTAGAACAAACTCTTAAGATTTCTAAAGAGCGATTGGTAAGAGCTAATTATCAGTTTGAATATGGTCAAAATAATAAGTTAGATGTCCTTAATGCAGAAGTTGATATTGCAACAGATAGCATTAACATGATAAATACAAAACAACAACTAAAAAATACAAAACGCGACCTCAATGTAATTTTTGCAAATAAAGTACAAGCAGATTTTAAAGTTGATACTGAGGTTCATTTTATACCAGAATTATTACTAAACCAGTACATAGAAAATGCTAACGAAAATAATGTAACTCTTCTGCAAAACAATACTAATATCTTAATAAGTGCCTACGATGTAAAGGTGAGTAAATCTGGGTATTTACCTGTGGTAGGTCTAAACGGATCTTATGGTTGGAACGAAAACCGAAATCCTGCATCGGCTTTTTTTCCTGGTAATGTTGCAGATTCATACAATCTAGCAGCTGGTGTTAGTTTAACATGGAATGTTTTTGATGGTGGCGGCACCGTAACCAGAGTTAGAAACTCAAAAATAGCATTAGAAAACCAAGAGTTAGCTAAAAATCAAATAGTAGTAGAAGTAGAAAGAGATATAACTAATGCTTTGGGAAGCTATAAAAATAGTATTGAAGTCTTTAAAATACAACAACAAAACGTTATAACTAACCAAAATAATTTTGAGCGTTCTAGAGAACGTTTCAAACTTGGGCAAGTTACATCAATAGAGTTTAGACAGTCTCAAGTTAATCTCATCTTAGCTGAAACAAATTTAAACGCAGCAAAGTTCGATGCTAAATTGGCAGAGTTGCAACTTTTGCAATTAACAGGTCAATTATTAAATATAGATTTTTAATTAAAAGTTAAAATGGAAGAACAGTTTTTTCAATGCCCTTATTGTTGGGAAGAAATTTCGATGTTAATAGATGTATCGCAAACCAATCAAAGTTATATTGAAGACTGTGAGACTTGCTGTAACCCTATACAAGTATCTGTAACCACTGAAAATCAACAAATAATTAGTTTTGAATCTGAAAACATTGAGCAATAGCCTTTGTTTTATAAATGTCTGAAATGTAATCAGTTATTTTTTAGATACGTATTTCGTCGAAAATATTTGCATTTCATGGAAAATGCATCTATATTTGATAATCGATTGTGCCCCTCCACAAAAATCTACTATTATGAAAACGTTAAAACTAACACTTTTGTGTTGCTTACTATCTGCATTTACATTTGCAGATGTTTCTAAAACTCAAAAAGAAGCATTAATTGCAATTTATAATGCAACCAATGGTGACTCATGGAATAAATCTTGGGATTTTGATCAGCCTGTAGCCAAATGGTGTGGCTTAACCTTAGATAAAAACGATAATATTATTGGTATAGATTTAAGCTTTAATAACCTAAACGGAACATTACCAAAAGAATTAGCATCTCTAACAGCTTTAAAATTTCTAAATTTATCTTTTAATAAACTCGAAGGGCAATTACCAAGCACACTAACATTAATGGTTAACTTAGAAGATTTAAAATTATTTTCTAATAACTTTAGTGGTGCAATACCTACAGATATTGGTGGTTTAACTAACCTTAAAAACTTAGAACTTTACAATAATAATTTTTTTGGAGAAATACCCGTATCAATAGGAAATCTGAGTAAATTAGAAAGTTTAATTTTAAGTAGTAATCAATTAATGGGAAAACTACCTGCTAGCATTTCAAATTTAAAAGCACTAAAAGTGTTGAGTGTATTTGATAATAGCCTTTTAGGTACAATACCGTCATCAATAGGACAGTTAACACAATTAGAAGAGTTAGTTTTATCTAATAATGCGTTTTATGGTAGCTTACCAAACGAATTGGCTCAGTTAACTAACCTAAAAACATTGTTATTAAGTAACAATGGCTTCAAAGGAAATTATACACTTTTAAAGGAAAGACTTCCAAATATTGTAGATTTCGATCTAGATGCAGCAAACATGAAAGGCGCACTCGCTACCTTAGATGAAGAAGACGATAACGATTAAAAAGCATAGTTTTTATTACAATTAAATAGCGTTAAAAAAAAGAGCGTTATTTTTTTGTTTTAATTCTTGCTATATTTAAAAAGCGTTGTATATTTGCAGTCCGAAATAGTCAAATCGATATTATGAATCGATTAAGTTAAAAGCTAAATAACTATTAAGGTAATTAAAATCGCGGGATAGAGCAGTAGGTAGCTCGTCGGGCTCATAACCCGAAGGTCACTGGTTCGAGTCCAGTTCCCGCTACTAAGCAAAAGCACTGATTTTCAGTGCTTTTTGCATTTACATAGGTCTTGTATGGTGCTTGCTCTTGCTTCATTTCGCTAAAAAGTATCTAATAAAAGTATCTTTTCGTCAATTTTAGGAACTAAAAATGTCAAGTTCTTTAACTGCTTTACTCACAATCTTTTCGTCAATATAATGCTTTTGTAACACTTCATCTGATGTGTGTGATGATAGTGATTTTGCATTTCCACTGAGCGCTGCAGATAAATAAGTCAAGTACGTTTTTCTTAAGCTCTTCAGCTGTAAATTTCTTCCAGTTCCAAGTTGCTTGTAGAAATGAGAAAATCCTTTTGAAAGGTTATCCATTAATGCATAGGTAGAGGTTTTAGTCCTATCTGGAGAAATAATGTATTCTTCCTTTCCTTTTTTGTTTTCATATCCCATTCTGTATAATAGCTTTTTCAAACTTTTGGTTACAGGGATAATTTTTGGCGCAACGTTTTCATTAAAACCTTCTCCTTTCTGGCGTTCAACTTTTAAGTTTCTAACGGTTATAAAAACTGGCTCATTGTTGGATTCAGTAATCATATTCCAAGTGAGATCTACTACTTCTTCTCTTCGTCCTCCTGTATGCAAAGCTAATTCAATCGCATCTTTAAGGTAAGGTTTATATCTGTTTCTGGCTTTTACTTGTTTAATGCCAGTAGTGGTATGACCATTTTCAGGAGAAATGATTTCTAAGAGTTTTTTGAACTCTTGTTGAGTAATAGTATCTTTTTTTACTACTACAGCTCTAGCTCGTACCTTTTCAAATGGGTTGTAAATATTGAGTTCAAACTTTTCTATACACCATTTAAAGAAGCTCCTGAGTACTGCAATTTTGTTATTATAGGTTTTACTACTGTATTCTTTGTCTTTCAGTAAATAGGTGTGATAGAAGCCTACGTGGTCATCAGTAATCTGGTCAATAAGCGTCATTTTCTTATTCACTTTATTGTTAGTCAACGCTTCATTGAATAGTAAGAGACTTTTCTGTATTTCTTTGATATGTTTTTCAGAACGTTGTACTTTTTGATGATCTGGAACACCGATGTTCTGAAGAAAGTCGATATATTGAATTTGGCAGTCAAAAAGATAGTACCGCTTAGTCCCTTTATCTGATCTACCGTTTAATTTAAGATCCAACGTAAATTCATTTTCAAAATCAATAGCTTGTACAACAGCTTCAGGATATGTATCGGCATCGTGAGTTCTACTTACGATTCTCTTATTGTTTCCAGGAACGTGTATTCTTGATTTATACCTGTGTTTATCTAAGACTTTACAACTAGATAGTCTGGATTCAGTTAAACCACATTCTGGTTCTTGCTTAGTCGTATTACCAACTTTACCCTTTACATTCTTATTCGTATAGGTAAAATACTTTTTGCATTCGGTACAATAAAGGAAAAGACCTTTATGACGCTTATTGGGTAATTTTTTCTGCTTCATAGTCTAAGAATCAGCAAAGGCTTGTGAGAGTTGTGATTTTGGTTTAGCCTGTCTTGCTAAAGGTCTAAAGTCAAGAGCAGGCTCATCATCAATGAGAAGTAAATAACCTAGCCTATCGTTATCTTGATAACAACGGTAGAGTTCTTCCCATTTATTTGGGTATTTATTCTTAAGATCTTGAAGTAACTTTTTGTCTAATTCCATCTCTACAAGAAAGCGATATGCTACGCGTTTCTTCCCAAGCATCTGGATTGGTATTTTATGATCTTCACACCACCTTGTGATGCCTTGTAGTCCTTTAATTAAAAGAATGTTTCCAAGTGTTTTGAGATCGATGAACTTGTCTTGTGTGTGTTCTAATTGCACGTTATGTCGGATAAATACATTTCCTTTTTTTCGGTCAATGTATTAATGCGATAATTTAGAGTGATCTACTCTTAAATAAGTTTCGTTTTTACAGTACGGTTGAGGCAAACGATTTTTCCGTTTGCCTGTTTTAATTCTATATTTTGATAATTGTGTTCTTTTAAAACATCTATAATGCGCGTTTTCTCTTCAATGCGTTCAATACCTTCCAACATCTCTATTTTTCCATCTCGTTTTACAACGGTTACAGAATGATATTTAGAATCTCTTATCATTTTAAGAACTGCTACTTCTTTAGCAGACAGTAAATCTTGAGTGTTATTTTCCTGCATCTACATTACTTTTTAAAGTTAACATTTGTCTTAGTACTTCACTTTCATTTATACGAGCTTGGTCTAACTTCTCTCTAGATTCTGCCAGTTGTTTTCTGGTTGTGGCCAAGTCTTCAGTAAAAGACTCACGTAATGTAGACACCTCTTTGCATTTCTCTTGAAACTGCAATTCCATACGTTTAAGTGAGGCCTTGCTGTCAGTCTGAATTTGAGAAATAATGGTCATAAATTGAGTAATACGTTCTTTATCCATTTCTGAGATAAAGTTGTTAATCATTGTATTTACCTCGACTAGATCTACTAGTGTATTCTTAGAGCCAGACTCTGCGGTATTGATTCCTTTTATGTTTCCTTTTTTAGCGTGGATAGAAGTGTTGTAATCTCCACTAATATTATTGCCTTTCACAACAATGTTTTTTATTGCAGGAGGCTTATAGTTAAGTAGATGCTCTTCTGTATAGAAATAATTCATATCTACCTTAAACTCCTTAGCAAAATTCATTAAAGCTAGATGTGGGATGTGTTTTGCTCTACTTCTAACTGAAGAAATAATGCTCCTATTAGAAGGGTAGATAACACGTCCTATACTACTATCATTGTTAGGTTTAATACCTAATTCTGTGTTTACTGCAATGACCTCGTCTAGAGCAGAAACAAATTTTAAGTCTATATTCTCAAATTGGGGACTCTTTTTCATTCTTTATTTACTGTTGTTCAATTGTTTGGGTTCGTTGTTAGTATTTTTACATCTACTTAGAATAAAAATTATCATTCTTTTTGTTGCTTATTAAGCAACAAATTTACATATATTTGTCACAAATCATCAAATAAAAGTTAAAAATGTTGCTAATTTGACATTTAATTTATCTTTTGTTGTCAAAACGTTTACATCACTTTTACAATGTATTTACAAGAAGAAATTAAAGCCATAACCAGCAAGCTTGCAAAGCTGTATGATAGTCCTATAACGATTATCACAAAAGAATCTGGATATTCTAGACCCACTGTTTCTAAGTTTTATAATCTACATCCTTTAAAGCCCAGTAGTATTGAGAAACTTTATGATGTCTGTTTAGAATTAATTGAGAAGAAAGAAAAAAAGAGAAATCAATCGCTTCAAAAAGAGCATTCTTTACTCAAAGGTGTAAAACCCAATATCCAGACTTCCTTAGAAGTATAAATAATCGAATTGCTAAAAAAGCATTCCATTCCAACGGCAGGAGTAAACAGTAGATCACTGAAGTCTTCTTTATGTCGTATCAATGCCAATAATTCAATATTCTAGTGCTTTTAATGCTCTAGACCTTTATGTAAAACAACATAATGCAGTAACCCAAGACTTGTCTTCTCATATACGGCAAGCAATGATTTTAACAACGAGAGAGATTATTAAAATCTACTCATTGTCTCTTCTTAAGGCAAATAGTATTCGAGCAGTAGATCTTGAAAATCCGCCACCTCTTAAAACAAATAACGTACAACTAGCAAAGCGGTCTAATGCAAGTACACGCACAATCCAGCGTCATCTTAAACGATTAATAGAGGCTAAAGTTATTATTAAGAAAATATGGCACGGTTCCAACTCAGGTTACGAGCTTTGGTTGAATCCAGATATCTTGTTAATAAGCGGAAGAAAAGCCGTTAACAACCTTAAAAAAGAGCCAGAACATCAAAAAACTGAAGTGGTTGAAAATCAGTTTTTTAAAAAAGATACATCGACAACTTGTCCTCATACAGACTCTAGTAACAATGGTTACATAAATAATATAATAATAGGCGTTAACAAGTTGAAGAAAGAAATGAGTTCGTTGCCACTCACATTTGGATATGAGTCACGCAACGCAACTAGTAACACTTTTACAAGATACACAGAGTGGAAAAGTGCAAAAAACCTTGATGATGCAGAGGGGAAAGTGCGGAAAAAACGAGTCACAATTCAAACTGGCGCCGAAATTTCGGAAGCTCAAGTGGCTCGTTCCGCCACCCTTATGGTGTATGTAAATAATTTATGGATGCTTTCGCGAAACACTATTTATCAAGAGACGTATCTCACTCAAAGTCAAGAAAAAATAGCTAAGAAATTATTGCTAAAATGGTATGATCCTGTTCCTGATAAACAGCTAGCAAAGGTGCATCAGGTTTATGTGGAGCGTATTGCAATGGTTCAAAAATTCATAGCAAAAGCTCCAGAAACGCGATACGTTCAATTACCCAATTTATATTTTGATCCTCAAAACCCGTCTGGATTTACTGGCACAAAATCTTGGTATCAAAAACAGAAGAAAAGAGAAATAGAAGTTCAATTCAAGCTCATTTTACACGCTCAAATTAGGCGTTTTCTCAACAATGAGAAAAAACATACCGCTAAACAAAAGCCTCGATTAGAACTTTTTCGGGCTTGCGAAACGAGGATAAACAAACTAGGACGACCAGAACTCATTAAAGCCTTTCACGCTTCGGTTTTAGATGCTAGCACACACAAATATTTACACTTAAATACTTAAAAATGAATAACCCTTTTAAAAAGAAAGGCACTTCTTTGAGCGGAAAACTCAAAGGAGCGCTTACAGATTTATCGGTCGATATTTTCGGCTATGAAAAAATGGTCACTAAGAACATTTTAAGCCATACAGAATATATTTCGCGAAAGCTTAAAATTCCTAAAGAACGCATTTTTGTGCGCATTTTTCAGAAGAATCATATCATTAGAGCTTTCCTCTACGATCAGTCTAAACCTCTACACGCTATACCTGTACAGGAGTTAACCTATTTCTTTATTGATAAAGGCACAGCCGCACTTACAGATGTTCAGAATAAAGTGGCTTTTAGTATCAAGCAATATCTCAGTGAGTTTGCTCAAGCTAATCATATTGAGGAAGAAAGCGTATGCATTTGGATTCATACAAAACAAGAAAACGTCGTGGTGCGCTCTTTTCGAGATGAAGAATTCATCAAACAAATCCCTCTCAATTCACTAATTAAATATTTTAAATAATGGCACAAAGCAAAGGATGGAAATTAGGACAAGACTCATTTACAAAAATGATAGTCTGGTTTAAGGATGGTAATGTACGCACAATGTATTCTATAGATTGGAAGCACAAATTGTCTAAAACAAGAAGTAAAGCAACAGGTCTTGAACGCTTCAGAAAAAAGATAAAACAATATGGTCCGCTTGCTGGAACTATTGAAATTTATGATAAAGCAACTGGTTTACGTATTGAGAAATATTATGAAGGTATTGAAAAACCGATAGAAACGCCTAATAATTAATGAGGACTATAAAAGAATTACAGCTACGACTTTATCCTAAAAACAGTTTTAATGAGCGATATGACATAGAACAAGATGATAAAATTCATTTGCTCTATGTGAGCCCAATGCTTAATGCAACTGGCTATTATAGGATGATTATACCTGCATTGGAAATTAATAAAACGGACACGCATAAAGCAATCATTACAAGTATCGAGACTAATGACTTCTCGAGGAAACTCTCGGATTTTGTTAATCAGTTGGACGAACGTTTAATTGCCTGGGCAGACTATATCATTTTCCCTCCGCTCTTTAGTGATGTAAGCTACTTGATGCAAGCCATTAAAACACTAAATCCTTCGATTCAGTTAGTAATGGATTTAGACAGAAATTATTTTGCAATACCTGTTTCTATTCCGCTTTCGCGAAAGCTGACAACCGAAAAGCTCAAAAGTCTTGAAAACAATTTAGGACTGATGGATATTGTGACCGTTGCTAATGAAGCTTTTCAAAAGTTTCTCCAGCGGTTTATTGATGATCGACTAGAAAAAGCGAATACGTTTGTTCAGTTTCTTCCAAGTTTAGTTTCAAGATTTGGTTACGAAGAAATGCCACCTCTTATAAGGAACAATTCAGAAAAATTACGAATAGGATTAATAAAACCATCTGAAGAAGATTCGCTCTCTCTTAAGGAAGTCCTTTTAAAAATAAACTCATCCTTTAAGAAGGAGATAGAGTTTGTATGTCTCGGGAAGCCCCATTCTTCTAAGGAAGTAGATTTACTTCTTAAAGAGATAGATTGTGAATTACACGATTCCGTTTCTTTCCTAGACTATTTTGAAAAACTCAATAGTCTGCAATTGGATTTAGTTTTACTACCTGCTAAGGAAGGACTTTATAACAGGCACCAAAACAGTCAGTTGTTTTTAGAACTTTCTGTTTTTGGGATACCTGTAATTGCTTCTATTTATCATCCTGCAAAACTCCTTCTTAAGGAAGGAGAAACAGGTTTACTCGCTAGTGAAGTTCCAGAGTGGATAGAGAACATAGGCTTATTAATAAAGGATGTCAAAAGCAAAGAACGTTTAGGCAGAAATGCACTTAAATGGTCTTGGAGGTTTCAAAGTTATAACGCAAAAAATATAGAATTACTAACTCAAATATTCATATAGAGTATGCGTAAACTAATTTTAAATGAAGCTTTTGGTATTCTAGCGCTTACCGTCTTATTAATTCCGCAGATAGCACATACGATTTACGTGTTTAAAATCAATAGCCAGTATACAGATCCTTGGTTTGGATGGTGTTATGCAATAGGTATTGATTTAGCGATATTAATATTTACGGTCAAAGGATGGACTCGCACTGCATATGCTTATTTTGCTGGGACATTAGCACATAATTTAGTCTATCAATTCTATCCTGAAAGCGTCTGGAGTTCAATTTTAATATGTATAATGCTTTCTGCTACAATATTCAGCTTTAGCCACTTGTTTTACCACAAAGACAAAGCGGTGGAGCGCAACGACACCGCAACACTACTGCAGGTAAGTGCAGAAGCTTTGCGGTTAACCGCAGCAATAGATGCAGGTATCCACTTCGAAGCGCAACCGTATTTATGTCCTGAGTGTAAGCAGTCTTTTGCTAGTACTAAGAAACTTAATGGACATATAAGCGGTCACAAGCAAAAAGATATGTGGTCTGCAGATGGCTATGGAAATTGGGAAGAGGAAAATAGAAAGCGTAGTGATTTGATTCAATAGATTCCTACCAAAATCGATAACTCCCACTTTCTTTTTCTGCAAGTAGTTTTTCATTTTTAAAACCCATTCCTTTATGGTAAAGCAGGTCAAAGACTTCTACCATATTGGGATGTGTTTTTATTACGGGTGCTTTCTCTACCATTTTTGGCGTTAGCATACCTTTAAGATAACCTCCGCAAATTTCCAGCTCATCACTACAAACTAATTTACCGTGAAGCTCTTCTCTAGAGCTCAGGTAATCTATAAGATAATGAGGTTTCTTTTTCTTTGCTATAAGCGTGAGAATAAATACTTCTAAATCATCTAGTTTTACTGCCCAAGGATATACATCTTCTCCTACATCTAAGAGGGTAGAAAGATCATTTTGAACTTGACCAAAGGAGTTGAGGTTTACAATAATGGCAAAATCGTTATCCTCATATTGTGAGGTATTTATTTCTTTAATAAGGTTGCCTTTTTTATCCTCAATCCTTAAAAGGGCTTGTGATGCAAATTTATCCTGTACTCGTTTTGCTTGAGTGTACCCATACCCAATACAATCGTTAAAATCATCTTTAATTCTTGGGAAAGCTTTGCTAGGATCTCTTAAGGGTTCTCTTAAATTATAACCTTTTGCTTCAATTATAAAAGCATACTCTTTCCATAAAATCAGTACATCTTGTTCACAACCGTCTACATAGTAGCTGGTGTATATTTCAATTTCGTCTTTAAAAAATTTGGTAAATAAGTCGACCACTCTTGTTTCAAGTAACTGCCCTTTGTTAGCGATTAGTTTATCCTTGCTTTTACTTGTGCTACTGCAAATATCTTGTAATAACGCTTCTATAGCGTGGATTACTTGCTTCACTTCAAAGACTTGATGTAGTCCATCACTAAGTCTAATAATTGGTGTTTTGTATAAGGGATTACCAGGCTTTGTAGCTGTGTAGTATAAAAAATCTGATTGCGCGCGTGAGCAAGAGAGCAACCCTAAAATGGTATTTATCTGTTCTAAAGAAAGATTTTCATTCACGATGTCTTCAGGAAAAAAACGATCAATCATTCCCTTGTCCATCATATAAGTCATCATAGGTCTTTGCGCCTCAAAATCTGCTAAGAAAAAAGCAGGTATGTCTGGAGAAGGAGCAGATTTTAAATTCGTGTATTTTTCCCAATCAGGTCGCATAGCAATTCCTTTTGGACCAATTGCGCGAAAGTTGTTTTGTATATACGTATCAAGAGTATTGTAAAATGTAATGAGTGTACTTGTAGTAACTCCAATCTTTTCTTCAATAACTGTGTCAAAGGGCAAGTATAAATCGGTTATCCAGTTTATTATTTGCTCTTCATAATTAAGTGGTCCTTGATTAAAATAGGATAGAAAAGAGGGCATTGCAACCTTTCGTATTTTTAACCATTCTTCATCCACTTTTTCTTCTTCTTTAGGAAAGAACAAATGCTCATACTCTTTTTCTATTTCGTTCAATAATCGCACAATTCCGTTCCATTTTTCTGGTGTATACTGCACGTCTTCTCCTTTAGAATCATCTGAAGAAACCAAGAGTCCACCTAAAAAATAAAGCTGTCTTAAAGGCGAAGAGAGCATCCCTAGTTGATCTTGAGCGCGACGAGAAGCAATACTTTGGGTTAATGCAGTTAAGTCACCAAGGAACCATTGTGTATCATAAGTAGAGACAAGATCCTTCAATTCTTGACATTTTTTTTCTAAGCTCATTGTTGTAATACGTTTTTATCAATACATAAAGGTAATTTTAAATCAGTAGCTTTAACTGGTTGCCGTTTTCTAAATAAGTATTCATTGTTATAAATGCTTTACCTAAATCATTTAGGGAGAAGATTAATCTGTAAAAGTATATCTCACCACCGCCTGTATCCATATAGCGAATGCGCGGTAATCCAGAAACGTATTCTTGCCAAGATATAGTTGTACCAGCATATACTTTTTCTTCTGGATCCCAGACTCCATAATTACTATAGAACTCATCACTATCATAGTCATTGTAATGTTCTTCATCTATTTCAAACTCTGCCCACGGGAAGATGGTGTACACATCTTGTTCTGGACTAAAATGAACATATCCACCTTCACTTAGTAGTTTATCTTCATTATCCTTTTCACTTACTTTAATAATTTTGGTATGTGCGTGACCAGCTGTTTTATTTGCCCATTGCTCTATTTCTAACACTATTTGTTGTCCTTTAGCAATACGTTCTATTAACTTTCTATGGATGCCTAAGCGCTGTAATCTTTGGAAATAAATTGGGAATTTATTCATTTCCGAAATTTCTGTAATCGCTTTATGATTCAAAGTTTGCTTAATTGGTATTTCTACTTTCCAGCCTTTTGAAGTGTTAGTGATTGTTTCGGATGTTATTTTTTGCCAGATGGTGCTATTATCATCAGGATTATGAAGAATTATAATAATAGGTAGAGAATGGTTTAGCCAATAATCCAGATGTGTTTGAGAACCTCTATAAATCACATCACCAAAGCGATCTGTTTTAAAATAACTCGCTCCAGTTTTTATTTGAACGCCTATAAGTTGTCCTGTAGGATTATTGTTTACACATATCTCTACTTCCATATCAACACCCATATCAGACTCGAGGATGCGCCTGGTAATCCAACCAAATTCTTTTAGAAAAATTTTCTCTGTTGCATTAACACCAATGTGTTGAATTGGATCATATCTTTTTTTTGTCATTTATTTCAAGTTAGATCTGTGTTTATTTTATTTACTATCATTTTTATTATGCTACTATTTAGACCAATTACTTACCAGATTAACTAGATCAAGATTTGAAATTTTCTTTAGTCTTGATTCGTCAAGTATTTTAAAAATTGCATTACCATAATCCAGATAAATGGGTTTGTTCGCAAAGTCCCAAGTCTTTCTTCTATACTTCCATTCATATCCATAAAGTCCCTTATAAGCATTCATAATTTCCACCTTTCGTTTTTCAATGTACTCGTAAGCTTCAGAGTCACTTTTTTCTTTTTCTATTTCTTCAGATCTATAAGTAGTTTGTAGCCTAGATTCCTTCTTGGTTAGTTTTTTTGTCCATTTGACTTTTCTAATCTCATTCTTTTTTAAAGTACCTTTTAATGCATTTTTCTCTTTTTTCAGAATAGCTTTAATAGCTTTTCGGACTACTTTTTTCTGAAGCTTTGTTTTAATTCTATTATCAGATATTGCTTCTTCCAAAATAATTTTGTTGTCATTTATTTCTATGATGGCAGGCGCAAAGTTCATTATCAATACATAATTAGAATTTCTACCCATTCGTTTATAATCTTCTGGAGATTTAAATTCTATAACTTCCAGAAATAAAGAATTGATAGTATCCTTTTTAATCATTTTACAAACTTTGAAATGCTTGGATTTAATTTGATCAAAGTTAATTACTGAGTAATTTTCATAACCTTTAACTAAACATTTATCTAATTGATCAATCCTATTCAAAAGCGATTCTTTTTCTTTTATTTGAATACTTAATTTCTTTTTTGATTCCTTAAGTTGTTTGAGTTCCTCTTTTATTTTAGGATCGAGCCCCTTTAATGCTCCATAGAATCCATAGATACTTTGTAAAAAATCTTTCGTAGTTTTCTTCAAATCACCTCTTAAGACTTTTATATCATTGAGACTGCTCTTCGTAGAATCCGTTTTCCATTTTATAGAGCGTAATTCATTCTCTATATCAGATATACTTTCCTTAATCTTTTCAACCTCCGGGCTATCATCTTTTTTATGTTCGTAATGGTTATAGCTATGATATTCGCGATCCAAACGTTTTAACTGACTTGTCACCTCACTCCATAATGTGATATTCTTATTGAATTTTTGAGCATTAATTACCCAAATCATATTGTTATAGAAATGCTCTCTAGCCTTTACATCAAATGAAGAAATTGATGAATTTTGAAACTCAACTACTAGACCGTTTGGAGTTTTTACATCTGCTCGATGTTCTTCTCCATTTTCACGCACAACAACTTCTTGCCAGTCAATAGGAAAAATACCTTTCCATTCTCTATGCCATTCTGTTTCATTTTCTTTCCAAGAATCACAAAGTGTTGCATCAATATGCTTCCAATGATGTATATAAATCTCACCACAATAAGCGCGCACATCATTTTTACAAGTTTGACAAATACCAATACCTCCTTTAGTCGGCTGTATTCTATTTCCATTGTCATTTAAGGCTATCAGCATTTAAACATTTATTATTTCAATTTCTTAAGATAAATATTTTTTGAAAAGTATCACATTGTATATTTCAATTTACCCCACCCATAAATTCAAAACCCTTACCATTCCTACGAT
>TARA_R110002051_G_scaffold16719_3_pt1 | contig 146549 bp, 121 predicted proteins | sample TARA_R110002051 | Tara Oceans TARA_R110002051 (sample SAMEA4397023) | marine metagenome | biome: Polar Biome; feature: [MES] marine water layer (ENVO:01000295) within the mesopelagic zone...; material: water (ENVO:00002006), including particulate matter (ENVO:01000060) such...
AAAGGTCAGCTCTGGAGGCAGAGCGCCCACCAGACTCAGCTCCACTTCGCTCAGCACAATGGGGTCACCGTTGAGGCTGTCGTTGTCGCCAACCACACCTACATTGGCATCACCGTCGAAGCCATTGACCGGACCGTAGTTATCGTCAGTGGCCACGATATCTGGCGCGCCGACAGTGACGGTTACGGTGGCGGTGTCGCAGTTCGTCGGGTTGGCTATTTCACAGACTTCATAATCGAAGTTGTAGGGGCCTGCCGAGGTGCCCGGCAATACCCCTACCACACCTGTGCCGGTATCGAAGGTGAGCTCCGGTGGCAGGGTACCCACCAGGCTCAGATCAACCAGAGTCAGGTCAACCGAATCGCCATTCAGGGTGTCGTTGCTACCCACCGAGCCGACGTTGGTATCGCCATCAAAGCCGTTGACCGGACCGTAGTTGTCATCGGTCGCGACAATATCTGGGGCAGCGACAGTAACGGTGACGGTGGCGGTATCGCAGTTGGTCGGGTTGGCTACTTCACACAGCTCGTAGTCGAAGCTGTACGGACCCGCCGGAGTGCCCGGCAATACACCCACTACACCGGTGCTGGTGTCGAAGCTCAGCTCAGGTGGCAGGGCACCGGTCAGTGTCAGCACCACCTCAGTCAGATCAATTGGATCGCCGTTGAGAGTGTCATTGCTGCCGACCACGCCCACATTGGTGTCGCCATCAAAGCCATTGGCCGGGCCATAATCGTCATCTGTGGCGACAATGTCTGGCGGTGTGACGGTGACCGTTACGGTAGCGGTGTCACAGTTCGCCGGGTTGGCCACTTCGCACAGTTCATAGTCGAAGCTGTAAGGGCCTGCCGGGGTGCCGGGCAGTACTCCCACTACACCAGTGGCAGGGTCGAAGGTCAGTTCCGGCGGCAGCGCGCCGACCAGCGTCAGCTCTGAATCGGCCAGGTCAATCGGGGCGCCGTTCAGGGTGTCATTGTCGCTTACCACGCCCACATTCGGGCTGCCTTCATAACCATTCACTGGACCATAGTCATCATCGACTGCATCGATCAGGCCCAGGGGTTCGGTAATGGCATCGTCTTCGTCATTACTGCCGTCAGGATCGTGGGTATTGGAGGTAACCAGCGCAGTGTTGCGGTACTCACCAGTGTCATTGACCGTGGCTGAAATGGTCAGAGTTGCGCCGTCACCATTGGCCAGATCGCCAACGGTCCAGACGCCGCTGGCATCGTCATAGCTGCCAACGCTTGCTGCGGAGGAAACGAAGGTATAACCGCTGGGCAACTGGTCAGTAACCAGCACTGCTTCCGCATCCGAAGGACCATTGTTGGTCAGCGTCAGGGTGAACACGACCGTGTCACCGACCACCGGGTTGGCTTCATCCACGGTTTTTTGCATAACCAGATCGGCGCCCGGGTCGACGATGACGTCAAAGGTGTCTTCGTTGTCGGTGGTGTCCTGCTCGGTAACAGTGTCATCCGATCCGCCCAGATCAACCCGTGCGGTATTGATCTGGGTGCCGCTGCCACCAGCGATCACTTGTAGATTGATGCGTACCGCGCTACCACCGGGAGCCACATTGCTGCCCGGCAGGCTGGCGATATTGCCGGTGACAACCAGTCCGGCATCTACCGTTCCGCTTACGCTCACACCCAGGGGGCCGCACACCGCGCCGCCTGAAATCACCTCACAGGTCACATCGCCTGCGGTGGCTTGCATGCCTGCTGGCAGGGTGTCGGTAAATACTGCACCGGTCGCGTCGTGGGTGCCGGTATTGGTGATGTCCAGGCTGTAGGTGAAAGTCTCGCCAGCCAGCACGTTGGTCTCGGAGGCTGACTTGCTTAGCGCCAGCGCGACCAGACGGGGGGTGTTGGTGAAAGTACAGTCAATCGAGTCGCCCAGTTCGAGGATATCCACAACGGGCGGCGAGGCAGGATCGAAAGTGTCGTTCGGCAGTACGGTGGACGAACCCGGATTGCCCGGATTGCTACAGCTGATCGTACGATCGTATTGAGCCAGAGTTGAGCTACTGCCTGGCGCCATCAGCTCGCGCAGGGTCAGGGCGTTACCGGGCATGATGGTCTGCCCGCTGATGTAATCGGAGGGAGTGCCAGCATCCGTTGCATTAGTTGTAGTGGCGCTCTGCACCACGTTTTCTACCACGTTCTCTATTTCGTAGATGAACTGGTCATCCGGGTGCGCGCGGCCGCTGGGCAGTGCTTTGTTCAAGCGCACACCACCCCAGCGAACGCCTACTGCGTAGCCCTGGCCGGCGGTGGAGTGAATCTGACCCATTACGGTAAAGGGGATGGCCGGATTGCTGACATCGCGTGCAGAGGACAGCACGATAGCGCTGGCGTCACCGCTACTGGTGCCGCGCAAGCGCAGACAGTCGATAAAAGTGCCTGGGTTACAGGCGCTGGGCGGCGGCGATGCGCCGGTGTCACCGCCGATGGGGGTGACCGAAACACCAAAATCCGGCCCGCCGTTACCCAGCCACTCAAGAGTGTTCCAGGGCGAGCCACCGGAAACCACGCCGAAGTCCAGACGCTCACCGCCGGGGTTGGGGCTGTTGTTCAGGCGCTCGGCATCAGCCACGATGATTTCAAAGGGCACATGATCCACCGGCAGCCCGGCAGGGCTAAACAAGCGGATATTCTCGAGGGTGAGAACCAGTCGGTTAGCCTCACCACTCTGCACGTAGAGGGCCGCAGAGTTCGGCGTCAGTAGTTGATAAAAACCACTGTTGCCGCTGAAGTTGGAGCCAGTCCAGGTCGGCGCCTGCCGAGACTCGATGCGCGGGCCGCCAGGACCAGCGTAGGTGCCGGTGCCACTGACGCGCATGACCATTTCAATGCTCGAGCCATCCGGCAGATTAAAGGATCTATTCTCTTCGTAGCCTGGCGCATAGGGTGTATTGACCGCGCCAAACTGCAGCCAGCAGACCTCGTCGATATGCTGACCCTGCGAATTCGGGTTGGACAATATACAGTCGGCCATCGCGTCGCGTGGCATCAGGGCTGCCATAACAAGCAGCGCTGTGCAGAACAACCCCCACTGCTTTAGCCAGCCTTTTACTGTACGGCGAGGGCTTCTCGCAGTGTATTGCTCAGCGGAACTCGCACTGCGACTTCCATCCCTGATCCCTGTCTGAATCACGTTGCTTCCCCTTATAACTTCCGACTCGCTGAAAACCGGGCACGATCGAGCATGGCCGATAGGGGCGCGATATTAATAAGGGAGGGGCAGCGGTATAAGGGCTCATGGGCGAAATTCAAGTTGCAGAAATAGAACGCTGGTACGCGCGAGCAAAAGCCGCTTACCCCTTCAGCAGTGAGATAGCGGCGACTAGCACCGCACCTGAAGAATCCGGCCTTTTGTTTGCAGGGAAGGACTATGAACGCCCGCCCGGGAAAGATTGCGACTAACGGCGGAACCGACGGTTGGCTGCGGTGTCAAAGGCCGACGCGCAAACGCAGAGCCAGACTGCGCGGCGCGCCCAGCGCAGCGCCATAGTCGCCAGCCCCGGTGAGCGCGTAGTAGGCCGCCACATGCTCCTTGTCGACCAGGTTGCGGCCGATTAGCGTCAGGTCCCACTGCTCATCTGCATCCGCGAGCCCAAGATAAGCGTCTGCAGTGCCGCGAGAGGATAAGTAAGTGTTCTCACCGCGTTCCAGGGTGCCATAGGCACCGCTACGCCAGCTGTAGCCCCCGCCGACCAACCAGTCCAGGCCCGGCCAGGCCGCGCGCCGATAATCCAGGCCGGTGGCAGCGCTCCAGCGCGGCGCGCCATAGACCTGCTTGCCACTCTGGTCGCAATACAGCTGCTCTGTCGGTGGCGGGCAGGGCGCGTTGCTGAAGTGCCGGTAGCGGCTGTCATTCCAAGCCACTGCCAGATAGCCATCCAGACTGTCGGAGAAAGCCCAGTTGTTATCCACCTCCACACCCCGCGAGCGTACCCGACCGACATTCATCAAGTTGTTGCGCTGAGGATTGACCGAGGATGAATGCGGGTTATAGGTAATGGCCTGGTAGTCATGTACCTGCGTCTGATAGAGCGCGAAATGCGTGCTACCCCGGCCTGCGGCATAGGTCAGTGAACCCCCTGTCTCAAGGCTGTAGGCGCGCTCGGGATCGAAGGTGGGGCTGACGCCAGTACCGATCGGCTCAGCATTGATGCCGCCTGCCTTGTACGCACTGGCCGCGCCGACATACAGGGCCAGGTTATCGGACACATAGCGGGTGGCGCGCAAGTGTCCGCCGAACAGCCGATCACGCACAGCGTCACGCCTTTGATAATCCTGCCCCAGCGTAGCGGCTTGCAACGCCGGACCGACTAACTGGGTAATGGGGTCAAGCGCCAAATCCGGGCGTCGGGAACTGCGATGGGTTGAGCCGTGCTTGCGTTCATCAGCCAGACGCAAGCCAGCGCTGACCAGATAGATCTCGGTGGGGCGCCAATCAAGCTGAGCGTAAACCGCATGGCTGCGAGTGGTCTGGCGGCCCTGCGACTCGGACTCGGCACCATCGAGGATGCCATCATCAATCATCTGCGGGGTAATGCCCAGTTGCTGAACCAAGGGCACGCTGCCTGCAAACCAGTCCGCCGCAGATGACCCGTACGTCACCCAGCCGCGGCGATCCATCTGCTGATGCATGCCGTGGTAGCCCAACAGATAATCCAGATTACTGGTCACAGGGCCGGTCAGGCGAAATTCCTGGCTGTACTGGGCATGTTCAATATCCACACCCCCGGCCCGTGTTATCGGCAAGCCGATGCCATCCAGATCCCCCCTCGACGCCAGATCCCAACTGCGCCAGCCGGTAATCGATGACAGCCTGCTGGCTGCACCAACCGGCGCCTCTATATGCAGAGTGACAGCCTCCTGTCTGGTACTCACCTGGTTACGCGTATCCTGCTCGACGTTACGCTCGAAGGGTCGAGCGGGCGGCAAGCTGTAGCCGACGAAGGCTGCGCTATCGCGCGCGGACTGGCTGTAACGCGCTACCGGGTAGGCGCAGCAATCCTCACGCTGGCGCGTCTGTTCAACTATCAGCCTGGCAGTCAGGCCTGGCGGCCCGAGCCAGAGCAGTTGGCCCCGCGCTCCGCTGCGGTCCTCGTCGTTTACCTCCGCGCCGACCAGGGTATTGTCCAGGGCGCCATCGGCGCTGCGCCGGTACAGACTCACACTGCCCGCCAGCACCTGATCTACCAGCGGCCCAGCCAGCTCCACCCGTTGCTGGCGTTTGCCGTTCTCGCCCACCAGAATCTCGGCCCGTCCAGTGGGCTGCCAGGTCGGCAGGCGGCTGATCAGGTGCACTACTCCGGCACTACTGTTGCGCCCATACAGCGTGCCCTGCGGACCACGCAAAACCTCTATGCGCTCCACACCAGCCAGGTCTGCGGGAAACATGCCTTGGCGGCCCAGGTAAACACCGTCTACCCAGAGACCGACGTTGCTTTCCAGGCCATCGTTGAACGACGAGGAACCCAGCCCGCGAATGGAAAAACTGGTCAGCCGGGTAGAGGGTGCCTCGAACTGCAGTGTCGGTACCCGCCGGGTAAGCTCCTCAGCGGTCTGCGGCGGCAAAGGCCCGGTCTCCTCGACAAACAGCAGGTCACGCGCTTGAATGCTCGGCCAGTCCAGGTCCTGCCAACGCGCAACACTCTCGCCATCCGGCAGCTTGAGTGGCTCCGCGGCTACGGCCAGGGAAACGCTGCAGGCATAGCCGAACAGCGCGACTTGGAGCGGGCATTTGGGAGCTTTAATTTTCAGCATGGTCGGTCCGAGCACTGGCCCTGAAGGCACCTGGGGTGACACCCAGGCGCTCGCGAAAGGCGGTGGTGAAGTTGGCGGCACTGCTGAAGCCGATAAGGTCGGCAATTTCCTGAATGGTCATTGCGGTGTCGGTCAGTAGCTCCTGACTTTTACGCAGGCGCTCCTCCCTTATAAAGGCAAAGACGCTGGTACCCATGCGCTCGCGAAAAATCGCCGACAGCCGTTTGTCATGGGTACCAACCTGGCGTGCCATTTCAGTCAGCGACGGCGGCTCAGCCAGCTCTCTGCCGATAAGCCGCAGCGCGGCGTTGAGAATCACCTGATCAGGATCATGCGGGGCATGAGAGAGTGCAGGCGCGGAATGATTGCGCCTGACCAGTTGTAGGTGAATACGGATGCGCGCGAGCACTTCTTCAGGCAGAAAGGGCTTGGTGACATAGTCGACGCTGCCCAGGCTCAAGCCACTCAAGCGCTCCTCCGCCGAGGCCGCCGCAGTCAGAAAGATTACCGGCAGATCACGTGTGGCCGGGGACTCCCTGAGCAATCGGCACAGGGCAAAACCATCCAGCTGCGGCATGTGCACATCCAGCAGCACCAGATCCGGGCGCAGTGCGATGGTCCGGTCCAGCGCATGGCGCGCCTCGGTCGCTATGGATATACGTACGCCTTCGGCGCGTAGCAGCGCAGTCAGGCCAGCCAGTGCCTCGGGCTGATCATCAATGATCAGCACATGGGCATCCATCTTGTTGTTACTCATGTTCCCCACTTTCCCTTTGGCCGGATACAACAGATTGTTCCGCGCAAACAGAATAAATATCCGCCTGGGCAAAACCGCAACTCCGATCGAACCGTTACCTTAATGGCAACACTGGAGAAAACCCATGCGCGAGCGTTGCACCAGCCACAACCTTATGTTCGATAAAGAGAACAGCGAACCGGGTCGTGACCTCCCGAATACCATGGTTGATCTGTACTGGTTGCTACAAGCGGTGAATGGCGGCAGCCTCTCTGCGGCAGCACAACATCTTGGTGTCTCCAAGTCCAGCCTGAGCCGACGACTGTCCCAACTCGAGACGCGCCTTGGCGTACAACTGGCCCATCGCGGCCCACGGCGCTTTAGCCTGACCTCTACCGGCGAGACCATTTACCGCCATGCTCTGGCCATGGTCGATGCCGTGGAAGCGGCGGTCGAGTGCGCGCACCTGGCGCAAAACGAGCCCGGTGGCCAGGTTCGGCTGAGCATGCCGACCATTCTCACCGACTGGCTGATACCGGTGCTGGCCGATTTTCGGCGGCAATATCCGCAAATCGAGCTACACCTGCTGACCGACGACCATCCGCGTGACTTGGCGGCGAGCCAGACGGATCTGGCCCTTAGCCTGCGCGAGGCACCTGCCGACAGCTTGCAAATTGTCTCGCGGACCCTGGTCCAGTTGCCATTCGCTACCCTCGCAACGCACGGGGCAGCAACCGCCGCTAAACGCAAACCAGCCGCAAACAGCGCTCCCATGCGTCCGAGTGGCATTCGCGCGGGTAGTCTGCTGATCGCCCGTGAAGCGGCCAAGGCCGGTCTGGCCCCGGCGGTGCTGCCACTGTGCGCCTGTGAGCGCGAAATAGCTGAAGGCAGCCTGGTGATGGTCGACAACCAAACCATCAACCACCCACTCTATGCCTTTACCCAGCCTCACCGTGGCGTCACCCTGGCAACTCGCATGCTGCTGGACTTTCTCTCCCGGCGGCTGCGTGCAGTCGCTGACTCCAAAGCTCAACCGAACTAGCGCCTGACCCGCTGCAGCTCACGCTGGGCAGAGCCCTGGCCTTGCAGCAATTGCTTTATCTGCGCGAGTAGATCGCCACTGGTGGCAGGTTTAAGCAAGTAGCTGTCGAAATCCAGCGAGCATGACAAATGCTCCGGTCGCCTTGGCGGCACACTTGAATACAGCACTATTTGCAACTGCGGCCAGCGCCCGCGCACCTGCTCGAGCAGGTCCCAACCACTTTTGTCAGGCATTGATTGATCGCAGATGATCAGCTCGAACTCGTCCTCCTGCAGGGCCTGCAGGGCCTGATCGACATCTTCACAGGTAATCAGGTCATAACCATAGCCGCCGAGCAGATCGCCCAGGGTATCGCGCACCATGGGCGAGTCATCCACCACCAGAATGCGGCTACCATCGGCCACCCCACTCGCCTCATAGCTTTCGATAAAGCTCTGCTCCACCTCCTGCTCCCCAGCCGGGTCAAGCAACAACTCGAAGGCGAGGCCAGCGCCGCCCAGGCTGGACTCGACCAGTTCAAGGCGCGAATCCATACGCTCAAGCATCTGCTGAACGATAAACAAACCCAGGCCCACGCCCTTCTCACTGCGGGCATTGTCGCCGCGACCAAAGGCACGTGTCAGCCGCTCCCAGTCTGCAGCCGCAATGCCTCTGCCGCTGTCCTCCACTCCGAAGCGCAGCGCGACCTGGCCAGCGGCGTTCCTGGAACCCAGCTCTACGCTAAAGCGTATCTGTCCATCGCGGGTAAACTTCGCCGCGTTGGCTAACAGGTTAACCAGTACCTGGCGTACACGACGGAAGTCAGCGTTTACCAGGGTGGGCAGGTCCGGGGAGAAGCTCGACTCGAAGTGGTTGCCATTGCTCTGCGCCAGCAGCCGCCCCTGCAACTGCACTTCTTCAAGAAAACCGAACAGATAGCCCGGGGCAATCATCAACTCCTTCTGCCGCAACTCGCTGCTGGAAAACTCCAGCAATTCGTCAATCAACTCAAGTTGATGAGTAGCGAAGCGTTCGATATTACGCGATGCTTCCTGCGCCGAGACGCCGCTCTGGCGCAATTGACGGGCGCTGCTGACCACTCCCTGCATTGGCGCGCGCAGGTCGTGACTGATGCGTGCAAGCAGAAACCCCTGGGCGGAAAGCGACTCGCGCAGCTGCGCCGTTCGGCTTTCGACCTGGTGTGACAGACGCTCCTGCTCGGTCAGCTTGAGCTGCTCGATATCCTCCAGCGCCTGTTTCTCGCGGCGGCGACTCAAGGCAATCTGGCTTGCCAGGGTATAGGTGAGCAAAGCTGCGCCGGGCAGGGTTGATACCGAGAACCAGCTGTACTCGTACGGCGAAACCGGAAACAACCCCCGGTGGAAGGCCAGAAAGGCCAGCGACTGGATGATCACCAGCGAGGTAACCAGATAGGCAAACCAGTCGTAACGCAACCCCTGGCGCACGCCGATAACAAGCACAGTGATAAGTACCGACACGGACAACAAACGCACTCCATCTGCGAAGCTTTCCGCCAGCAGGGAGCCGGGGGGTAACAGCAGATTGGCCAGCGCAACCAGAACAATCAGAACCTGGCACAGGATCACCAGATAGCCACTGATCGCCGGTTGATGACGCACGCGCAACAGGACGCTCAGGTACACGAAAGCCAGAATACGGGCCAGAGCCGAGACTAGCTCGATAACAATCAGATCAAGCTGCGGCTTACCAGGCCACAGGTAGACGAATCCATAACCCGTAATCAACGTCACCACGGCTACGTATGCCAGTACCGACATGGCATGCGCGAACAGCAACGGCAATCTTAGAATATAACCGGCCGCGAGGCTGAACAGCACCAACAACAGGACGATGCCGAATACCACACCATCAGCCAGGCTCTCGGCCATACGTTCGCTCAGCAGCCGATCATGGGACAGCAGCATCGGCTGCATGGAGAAGCGCAGCTCGCTGGCCATACGCAGGTACAAGGTCTGCTCCTGCTGGGCCGGGAGCACCACCGAGAAGGCCGGAAGGCGAACCGGATTATCCCATTTATCCAGCGGATAACTTGCACCGGCGTATTGCGCCCTCCAAACGCCATTCTCTTGCCGATACAGACTCATGTCCCGGACCTTGGCGGTACCCGGGAACAGATAGAACCGACACTCCTCGGCCGCCTCATTGCGTACCTGCAGTTGCAACCAGAGGGCCGAGGACTTTTGCTCGGTGGTGAGATGACGTGCCGTAACGGCTTCCCAGGCCGCCGCAGGCAAATCCTGGGCGGCCTGCGGATCGGTACCCCCAGAGTCATCCTCCCAAGCAGATAGCCAGGGCTGCAGCACTATCCTGTCGGCACTGCAGTCGCCCAGCGTCAGTGACTCAGCCCTGGAGTTCAGAGACGCGAATGACAAACACAGGAATAGGACCCACAGCAGGGGTCCAGTCAGACCATGCGCACAATCAGGGGAAACTAAGCAGGAGGGTCTGGGGGATGACAACGGCGTTCCCTCGTGTGGTAATCGACATAGAAAATATAGTCCTTTATGGTTCCCATTCGTATTCTCCGGGCTACCATAGCCCAGTTGTTACCATGCGACCAAACCTTCAATCCTGTGAAAAGACAAAATACGACGGGCAGATCCGCTCGCCGAGGCACATGGACCAAGCTTCCAATCAAGCCTCTTCAGCAGGCTTGTCATCAAGCAGGCGCACGCCCAACGCCAGGGTTCCGGCCAGGTAGACAACAGCGCTCCAGGATGCCATCAGAATGCCGCCAAAGCGCTGATCTTCCAGTTGTTCGAAGCCGAAGGCACCCAGGCACAGCTCAGCGGGGTAGATGAGTTTCGGCGCCATGAAGAGCAGCACGCCAAGCATGGTCATATGCGCAAAGGTGAGAAAAAATCCCAGCATCGCTGCGGCGATGTCAAAACGTGAGCGTGCGGCGAATCCTAGCAGCCAAATGGCCAGCCCCACAGCCAGAAAGCAGATCTGCTGCACAACGAAAAGCCATACGTTATACGCTGCGGCTTCATGCAAGGCCGGCACATGCCAACCCCAGACCACAACCATCTCAGCGGCGAAGGCCAGCAGCATCCACCTGCCGACTCTATCCGTACGGCCCAGCCTCAACCCTGCGCACGCCAGCCCAATGGCCAGCAGCGGCGCAGCCAGCGCCGTGACTCCGAGGTGCAGCAGCATATGAGCAGAGAACGCGGTTCTGCTCATTGCCGGCAGCGGACCCAGCCAACACAAAGCCAGCACCAGAAAACCCAGATACAACGGCCATAATTGCCTTAAAGAGCTGGTTATCACAGGCATGGCCGCCCGCCCCATCTAGCCCGCATCCAGCAGCCCAGCGATATCTTGCGCCATGGCGTCAGCCGGCATCTGCTCGGAATAGTGTCGCTTGAATGTGCCATCGGGGCTCATTAGATAAAGGGTGGTGGTGTGATCCAGTGTGTAAGTATCGCCCATATTCACTTTCTTGAAATACACGCTGTAGGCGTCTGCCACTTGCCTGGTCTGCTCGGCGCTGCCGGCCAGACCCAGGATACGCGGGTCGAAAAAGGCCGCGTATTCAGCCAGTATCGCTGGCGTGTCACGCTCAGGATCCAGCGTGATAAACAGCGGCTGCACTTGCTCGGCCATGTCACCAAGACCGTCCAGCAAACTGGCGACATGACTCAACGTGGTGGGGCAAATATCGGGGCAATGGGTGAAGCCAAAAAACACCAGCGTCCAGCGGCCCTTGAAAGTGTCTTCGGTGACGGTCTGGCCATGATGGTCCTGTAACTCGAACGCCCCACCTATTTCCGCGCCCTCTTCAATGGCAGCGGATACAGGGACAGGTGCAGGCCAGTTGAGGTAAGCGATGGGCAGCCCGGCGAGCAATACCAGTATCGCTACGCCGCAACCGATGAGGATTATTTTCAATGCAGGGCTTCCTTGGTAAAAGCTGAGTAGCTGACCAGCACTCAATCGGCTAGTTCAACACCTGGTGCGAACACTGGCAGAACCGGCTGAAAACGGTTCGAGGCGCTATCTCCTCGGAGGTGAACATTTGACTTAGGTAAGTAGTCTATCCTGATAACAGGCGCGCTTTCACAACAAAGCAATACAACAAAGAGGATCTCTCTGATGAGCAATCCCGTTGCGGTCAAGTTCGAGCGCGTTCTTGCGCGCAAGGATATTCTCGCCCTTGCTTTTGGCGCGATGATTGGTTGGGGCTGGATCGTGATGACGGGATCCTGGATCCAGTCTGCCGGCAGTTTAGGTGCCATCACTGCCTTTGTGGTGGGCGGCATAGCGATCCTGCTGGTCGGTCTGACCTACGCAGAACTGGCCTCGGCGATGCCGCAGGTGGGCGGTGAGCATGTGTACAGTTATCGCGCACTAGGACACTTCCCTTCCTTTCTCTGCACCTGGAGCATTGTGCTGGGTTACATCAGTGTGGTGTCCTTCGAGGCCGTCGCCCTGCCTACCGTGGTCGAGCACCTGTTCCCGAACTATTCGGTGGGCTATCTGTGGACCGTCGCCGGTTGGGATGTTCAGGCGAGCTGGGTTGCTGTGGGTGTTGTGGGCTCGTTGGTGATGATGTGGATCAATTACCTGGGCATACGCATGGCTGCGTTGGTGCAAAAAGTTGTGACGCTGTTGATTCTGGTGGTGGGGATCATGTTCATTACTGGCGCCATGTTCACCGGTGACACTGTGACAATGGAGCCGCTATTCAGCGTCGAAAACGGCATCGTCGGCGGGATCATGATGGTAATGATTATGGTGCCTTTCATGTTCGTCGGCTTTGACGTCATCCCCCAGGCTGCGGAAGAAATCAATTTGCCGTTTCGGGAAATCGGCCGGGTACTGATGCTCTCGGTGCTGATGGCGGTATTCTGGTATGCACTGATCGTTCTCGGCACGTCGATGATGCTCACTCCGGCCGCCCTCGAGCAAAGTTCGCTAGCTGTGCCGGATGCCATGCAGGCGGTATTCAACGCGCCCTGGGCCGGTAAGCTGATGGTATTTGCCGGTATTGCCGGCATCATCACCAGCTGGAATGCGTTCTATATCGGCGGATCCAGGGCCATCTATGCCCTGGCGCACTCCGGCATGCTGCCGGCCTTTCTGGCCAGGCTGCACCCAACATACAAAACGCCGGTCAATGCGATCCTGATGATCGGTGTGTTGTCGAGCATCGCACCCTTCTTTGGCCGCCCGGCGCTGGTGTGGCTGGTGGATGCTGGCGGGCTGGGTATCGTTATTGCATATTTCTTTGTCGCCCTTTCGTTCCTGGCGCTGCGTCACAAAGAACCCAATATGGAGCGTCCTTTCAAGGTGCCAGCCGGCATGCTGGTGGGCGGCATCGCCTTGATCGCCTCCGTCGGGATGATCGGGCTCTATATGCCGGGCAGCCCGTCTGCGCTACTCCCCGTTGAATGGGTGGTATTTTGCGGATGGATGCTGCTCGGCTTGACGATGTATGCCTGGTCACGCAAGCGTTATGGGGTGTCTTATTCCGATGCGGCCATGCGCCGCGAGCTGGAGTGATGCAGAGCCGGCTATCCGAGCTATTACGACCGTTCGCGGAAGCGAATACCGCACATGTCATGCGACGCTTCCGCACTGGTCGCTGCTTGCCCAATACTCTATGCTCCGGGCTGATTTCCCCGTTATCGGCAGCCCTGTTTCCATGAGCCACGTATCTAGCGACAACCCAGTACCGGTAAAATCCAGCCGTACCCCCCAGCAAACCCGGGGCCGGGCACGCGTGGAAGCGGTGCTGGACGCCTGCGCGATCTTGCTCTGGGAGGAGGGGCCGGGCGAACTGACGATGCACAAGCTAGCGAAGCGGGCGAAAACCTCGATCGGCTCCCTGTATCATTTCTTTCCGGACAAGGACGCCGTGATCGATGCGCTGTGCCAGCGTCACCTGGCAGCAATGAGCGATATCACCCTTGAGCTGGATCAGATTTCATTGGAGCAGTGGCGCGGCATGAGCACCCAGGCGGTCATTGAGAGCCTGGCTCGGCCCTATTTCCAATATATTGATGCTTACCCTGAGATGCTGGTTATTATCAGCAACTCGCTAGGCAGCAAAACAGAAGACGCGCCTGCGCTGCGACGATCGATCCATGCGAATTATGAAAAGGTGCTTGAGCTGCGCATGCCTGCGCTGGATACCGAGCTGCTAAAGACCATCAGCTTCGTGCTCTATAACATTCCAGTCGGTGCGTTGCAGTCATTGCAGGACAATAACCAGTACCGGGAGCGCGTGCTACGCACTGAGCTGATCCATGCCATGGTCGCTTACCTGCAAACCATTGAGGCACAACACGCCACCGGTCACTAACGCTATTGACTCGACCGGCAATCAGCCCTTTCGCAACGCAGGGCTCAGACGCAACATGTCCAGAATACTGTCAGCCAGCGTTTCAGCCTTGGCGTCCAAATCCATCATGTCGGGCAAGAGCAACCACTGATCCAGTACACCGGTGATAAAGGCATGCAGGCAACTACCAGCGACGATCAGATCGAGATCTTCGGGCAGTTGTCCCTTGGCCACAGCATTGCCCAGGCCCTTTTCGATGTCCTGGCTGTACTCACGGCGAAAGCCCTGCATCCATTGGCGCAAATTACCTAGATCTTCGGTGTATTCACATTTATGAAAAAGGATTTCGCCGACCCGACGTGCTTCCGGGTCGGTCGCTGCACGGCGAAAGACCGTGACCAGCAGTTCACGCATACGACCCAATGGGTCGGGTTCGTTCGGATTGCGACTTGCTTCACTGAGCGGCTGTAACGGCAAATTGACCCGTTCGAACAGGGCTCCCACCAGTTCCGACTTATCTTCGAAATGCCAATAAATGGCACCGCGCGTGACGCCGGCAGCTGTGGCGATCTCTGCCAGCGAGGTCCGGGAAATGCCCTTGCTGTAAAAGCATAGTTCAGCCGCGGAAAGTATCTGATTCCGGGTCTCCTGAGCCTCTTCTTTTGTCCGCCTCACCATCTGCTTTGCCATCCAGTCATATCGAAACCCGCCTAGCCTGATCGAACAAGGACTGATGCGGAAGAAATTTATGTTAACTAATGTCCCAAGTATTTACAAACATTCATGAACGTAAGTATATTACACAATAACACGGCCCCCTTGGATATCTGGATGGCCGCCCAGAACCCCGTACTACATCCTTTGAGGATTTATTCATGCCTGGCCCGATCTCTGCGCGCACTGCGCTCATTCCCCTGTTGCTGGTCATTGCGCTACTGAGCGCCTGTCAGCAACAGGACAACCCCTCAGCCGCACAACAGGAGACCGCTCAGACGGTGGAAGTGGGGGTGGTCACCCTGGTGGCTGAACCCTTTGAACTGACGACCGAACTGCCAGGCCGCACTGCGGCCTTTCGCATGGCCGAGGTACGACCCCAGGTGGACGGCATCATTCAGAAACGGCTGTTTGACGAAGGCAGCGAGGTAAAGGCCGGTGAGCAGCTGTATCAGATCGATGCAGCGGTCTACCAATCCGCGCTGAACAGCGCCAAGGCCGCGCACCTGTCGAGCAAGGCCTTGAGCGATCGCTATGAGCAACTGATCGAAAGCCAGTCCGTCAGTCGCCAGGAATACGACGAAGCCCGTGCCGCCAGCCTGCAAACCCAGGCCGCGCTGGAGCGTGCCTCAATCGACCTGCGCTACACCCAGGTCAGAGCACCTATCGATGGGCGTATCGGCCGTTCGGCGGTCAGTGAAGGTGCACTGGTGAACAACGGCCAAGCCGCAGCGATGGCCACCATTCAGCAACTGGACCCCATCTACGTAGACGTAACCCAGCCCGCCCGTGACCTGCTGGCACTGCGGCGTGACCTGGAAGAAGGCCGCCTGCAGAAGGCTGGCGACAATGCCGCCCAGGTCACCCTGCAAATGGAGGACGGCAGCGTCTACCCACATCAGGGTGAGCTCGAGTTCTCTGAAGTATCGGTGGACGCCGGTACCAGCTCGGTGACCCTGCGCGCCGTATTCCCCAACCCGGACAAGGTGTTACTGCCGGGCATGTTTGTACATGCACAGCTGGTCGCTGGCACCCGCGCTGAAGCCATTCTGGCGCCGCAGCAGGGCATCACCCGCACGCCCCGCGGCCAGGCCACGGCTTTGGTCGTCAATGCCGATAATATCGTCGAACTGCGTGAAGTGCGCACCGAACGCACCGTTGGCAATCGCTGGTTGATCAGCGACGGGCTGAATGACGGTGACCAACTGATAACCGAAGGTCTGCAGTTCGTCAGACCCGGTGCCGAAGTCAGGGTGGTGCCCGCCGGTAACGTGGCTGAGCCCGCTTCCGCCGCTGGCCAGGAAGGATAATACCCATGCCTCGTTTCTTTATCGATCGTCCAATCTTCGCCTGGGTTATTGCCCTGGTGATCATGCTGGCAGGGGGCCTGTCGGTACTCAGCCTGCCCATCAATCAATACCCGAGCATCGCGCCGCCAGCGGTGGGTATTTCCGTGACCTATCCTGGCGCCTCTGCGCAAACGGTGCAGGACACCGTCGTTCAGGTCATCGAGCAGCAACTGAACGGTATTGATGGCCTGCGCTATATCAGCTCGGACAGCAATTCCGACGGCAGTATGGAAATCACCGTGACCTTTGACCAGGGCGTGGACCCAGACATCGCTCAGGTGCAGGTGCAGAATAAGCTGCAACTGGCTACCCCGCTGCTGCCACAGGAGGTCCAGCAACAGGGCATCCGTGTGACCAAGTCGGTACGCAACTTCCTGATGGTCATCGGCGTGGTGTCGACCGACGGCAGCATGAACCGCGATGACCTGGCTGATTACATCGTCTCCAACCTGCAGGACCCGGTCTCGCGGACCGATGGTGTGGGTGATTTCCAGGTCTTTGGGGCACCGTACGCAATGCGTATCTGGCTGGACCCGGCCAAGCTGAACAATTTCAAGCTGACGCCCACCGATGTTAGCGCCGCAATTCAGGCGCAGAACGTGCAGATTTCTTCCGGCCAGTTCGGTGGTCTGCCGGCTGTACCCGGGCAGCAACTGAGCGCGACCATTATCGGCAAGACCCGGCTGCAAAGCCCCGAGCAGTTCCGCGAGATCATGCTCAAGGCCAACCCGGATGGCTCTCAGGTGCGTTTGAAGGATGTCGCACACGTCGAGATGGGGGCGCAGAGCGCCAACGTGTCGGCCCAGTTCAACGGTATGCCGGCCTCCGGCCTGGCGATCAAGCTGGCCACCGGTGCTAACGCGCTGGACACCGCCGCCGCAGTCAAGCAGACCATCGCCGACCTGGAGCCGTTCTTCCCGCAGGGCTTGAAGATCGAATACCCCTATGAGACCGCGCCGGTTGTTTCGGCGTCCATCACCGGAGTGGTGCACACCCTGTTGGAAGCCGTGGTGCTGGTGTTCCTGGTGATGTATCTGTTCCTGCAGAACTTCCGCGCCACACTGATACCCACGCTAGCGGTGCCCGTGGTGATTCTTGGCACCTTTGGCGTGCTCTCGTTATTCGGCTTCACCATTAATATTCTGACCATGTTCGCCATGGTGCTGGCGATCGGCTTGCTGGTGGATGATGCCATCGTCGTGGTCGAAAACGTCGAACGCGTTATGGCCGAAGAGGGCCTGTCGCCGGTGGAAGCCACCCGCAAGTCGATGGATCAGATCCAGGGCGCGCTGGTAGGGATTGGTCTGGTGCTCTCGGCGGTATTTATTCCCATGGCCTTCTTTGGCGGTTCAACCGGGGTGATCTACCGCCAATTCGCGATCACTATTGCCTCGGCGATGACGCTCTCGGTACTGGTGGCGATGATCTTTACCCCGGCGCTGTGCGCCACCATGCTCAAACCTATCCCTAAAGGCGGCCAGCATGAAAAGCGCGGTTTCTTCGGCTGGTTCAACCGCACCTTCGATCGTGGCGTGGGCCGCTACGAGCGTGGTGTGGCCAGTATGCTTAAGCGCAAAACGCCCTACCTATTGCTGTATGTCGCTATTGTCGCAGTCATGGCGGTGCTCTTTTCCCGCATCCCTACCGCCTTTTTGCCGGACGAAGACCAGGGCGTCCTTTACGCCCAGGTACAGACGCCAGCGGGTTCTACCGCCGAGCGCACCCAGCAGACAATCGACAGCATGCGCGACTACTTGCTGGAGGAAGAAAGCGATGTGGTCAACTCGGTGTTCACCGTGACCGGCTTCAACTTTGCCGGTCGCGGGCAGAACTCGGGCATGGCCTTTATCGGTCTCAAGCCCTGGGACGAGCGCGCGAAGCCGGAGCAAAGCGTATTTGCATTGGCCGAGCGGGCCCAAGCGAAGTTCCGCAGTTATCGCGATGCGATGGTCTTCGCCTTCGCGCCGCCAGCGGTGATGGAGCTGGGTAACGCAACCGGCTTCAATCTGTACCTGCAGGACAATGCCGGGGTAGGTCACGACACCCTGATGCAGGCGCGCAATCAACTGCTCGGCATGGCGGCACAACATCCGGTACTGATGGCCGTGCGCCCCAATGGCTTGGATGACGAGCCGCAATATCAGCTATCCGTGGACGACGAGAAGGCCCGCGTGCTCGGCGTTTCGCTGAGCGAAGTAAACAACACCCAGTCAATCGCCTGGGGCTCAAGCTACGTCAATGACTTTATCGACCGCGGCCGGGTCAAGCGCGTGTATCTGCAGGGCGAGGCCAACGCACGTATGGGCCCGGAGGATCTGGGCAAGTGGTTTGTGCGCAACGACAGCGGCGAGATGGTGCCATTTAACGCCATTGCCAGCGGTGAGTGGATCTACGGGTCGCCCAAGCTGTCGCGCTATAACGGTGTGGCCGCAATGGAAATCATGGGTGAAGCCGCACCCGGTTTCAGCACTGGCGACGCGATGGCGGCGATAGAGGAGATTGCCCAAAAGCTACCGCCAGGGGTTGGCGTGGCCTGGACTGGCCTGTCCTACGAGGAGCGCATGTCCGGCGACCAGGCGCCCATGCTCTATGCCTTGTCCTTGCTGGTGGTGTTCCTCTGCCTGGCCGCGCTCTATGAGAGCTGGTCGATTCCGCTAGTAGTGATGCTCGTGGTACCACTGGGGGTCATCGGCGCCTTGATGGCTACGCTCGGCCGCGGACTGACCAATGACGTATTTTTCCAGGTCGGATTGCTGACTACTGTAGGTCTGACGGCAAAAAACGCGATTCTTATTGTCGAGTTCGCCAAGGACCTGCACGAGCAGGGCATGAGCCTGTTCGATGCGGCAGTGGAAGCCTGCCGCATGCGTCTGCGGCCGATCATCATGACCTCGCTGGCCTTCACCCTCGGCGTTGTGCCCCTGGCCCTGGCCAGCGGAGCTGGCGCTGGCAGTTCGCATGCCATCGGTACCGGCGTTATCGGCGGGATGATCACCGCTACCGCGCTGGCGATCTTCTGGGTGCCGCTGTTCTTTGTGATGATTTCGTCGTTGTTCGGTGGCAAAAAAGCCAAGGCCAACGACACCGAGCCGACCGTCAAGGAGGTCACTCTGTGAAGCGCATTTTAATGGGTAGTAGCCTGATTCTGGCGCTGACTGGCTGCTCGATGATACCGGAATATGAGCGCCCGGCCTCGCCAGTAGCCGATGGCTGGCCGCAAGGCGAAACCTACCAAGCCGCCTCCGCCGAACAGCTGGCGCCGCCGGTATGGCAAAGCTTCTTTCGCGATCCACAACTGCGCCAGCTGATTGACGTGGCACTGGAGAACAACCGCGACTTGCGCGTGGCGGCATTGAACGTGGAGGCCACCCGCGCACTGTACCGCATTCAGCGCGCAGACCGGTTTCCCAGCTTGAGTGCCGACGCGGGTGGTAGCCGCACGCGTACACCATCCGATCTCAACGGTGCCGCGCAAAGCGGCATTACCAGCCAATACAACGCGACACTGGGCGTGGCTTGGGAGGTCGATCTGTTTGGCCGCGTAGGCAGCCTGCAGCAACAGGCGCTGGAAGAATATCTGGCTACCGAGGCCGCGCAACGCAGCGTTCAGGTTAGCCTGATCGCCAGCGTGGCCAATACCTACCTGCTGTGGCAGGCTGATCAAGCGCTGCTTCAGGCCACCCAGGACACCTTGCAGACCTACGAAGACAGCCTACGGCTAACCCAACGCAGCTTCGACGTGGGTATCGCCTCGTCGCTAGAGCTGACCCAGGCCCGCACCGCCGTGGAGACCGCGCGCAGCAGTCTGGCGCGCTATACGCGGCTGATCGCCGAGGATCGCAATGCCTTGGCTCTGTTGCTCGGCCAGCGCATACCGGTACTGCCCGCCGAGCAACCACAACTGGGTACCGCCCTGCTGGCCGAGCTACCCGTCGGTTTGCCTTCCGATGTCATGCTGCAACGCCCGGATATTCTCCAGGCCGAGTATCAGTTACGCGGTGCGAATGCCAATATCGGTGCGGCGCGGGCGGCCTTCTTCCCCAGCATCAGCCTTACAGCCAATGCTGGCAGCGCCAGCAGCCAACTGTCAGGGTTGTTCGACAGCGGTTCGGAATACTGGAGCTTCTCGCCCAGCATCAGTCTGCCGATCTTCAATGCCGGGCGCCTGCAGGCAAACCTGAACTATGCCGAAGTGATTCGTGATGTGCGTGTGGCTGAGTATGAAAAGGCCATTCAGGTCGCCTTCAGCGAAGTCGCCAACGGCCTCGCCGCTCGCGAAACCTACGTGGATCAGGTCGCTGCCCAGCAGCGCCTGCTGAATGCCAGCGAGGACTACTTCCAGATCGCCGAACGCCGCTACCGCATTGGTGTAGACAGCTACCTGACCCTGCTCGACGCCCAACGCCAGCTCTTCAGCGCCCGCCAGCAATTGATCACCGATCAATTGAATCAGCTGACCAGCGAGGTCGATCTGTTTCGCGCATTAGGCGGAGGTTGGACGAGTCAAACAGCGCAAGCGGCAAACGACTGACAGCCTGTTTACTGTCCGGATTGCGCGGGAATGCCTCATCCCCCTGCGCAACCCGGCACAGTCAGCCCAGCTCGACATCCACCTCATGAGGTTGCAGATCATCCACCAGGGGAATCCGCCCTCGCTCTGGCCCCGCCCTGCCGGCGTGTTCCAGGGTCTGGCCGTCCAGCATCACCCGGGTCACGTCCCGTGACCGTTCTCCTGTGCGGCGAATGGTGATCTGATAAACCGTTTCCCGGTACCGGTAACTGACTTTATAGGACGGCCACCCGGCAGGCAGACAGGGGGTGATCCTCAGGCAATCCACGTCGAGTTGGAGGCCAAGCAGGGTCTCTATGGTAAGGCGGTACATCCAGCCCGAAGCGCCCGTGTACCAAGTCCAGCCGCCGCGCCCTGTATGCGGTTGGGAGCCGTATATATCGGCACACATGACATAGGGCTCAACCTTGTACAGGGCGACGGTTTCAGGCGTGTGTCCGTGATTAATCGGATTGAGCATGCCATAGAGGTCCCAGGCTCGCTCTGCGTCGCCCAACATCGCAAAGGCCATGGTCGTCCAGATGGCGGCATGGGTGTATTGGCCGCCATTTTCCCGCACGCCGGGCACATAGCCCTTGATGTAGCCCGGCTCCAGCTCTGACAGATCGAATGGTGGATCCAGCAGCCGAATCAGCTGTGCTTCACGGCAGACCAGCCGCGTGTTGACCGCCTCCATGGCCTGACGCGCCCGAATCGGGTCGCCGCCCCCGGAAATGATCGACCAGCTCTGGCTGATGGAGTCAATTTGACACTCATCATTACTGCTCGAACCAAGTGGGGTCCCGTCATCGAACCAGGCCCGCCGGTACCATGCGCCGTCCCAAGCGCTGGACTCCACATGGCCACGCAGGGTCTCGGCTTGCGTACGGCACTCATCGGCAAATTCGTCATCACTGCGGGCCTGTGCAAGTGCCGCGAAGCCCTGCAGGTTGTCGTACAGGAACCATGCCAGCCAGACGCTCTCCCCCCGCCCCCCTGGGCCGACCAGGTTCATTCCGTCATTCCAGTCGCCACAACCCATCAACGGCAAGCGGTGAGGACCAAACTTCAGCCCGTACCTGAGCGCACTGACGCAGTGCTGGTAAAGACTGGCGGCGATGGGTGAGCGCTGCGGCTGGTCATAGTAGGCCTCTTCATCAAGATTCAGCTCACGGCCCTCGATGAAGTGCACCTGCTCGTCGAGGACGCCGGTATCGCCGGTTGCGGCCACATAGCGGCAAGTGACGTAGGGCAGCCAGAGATAATCGTCGGAGAAATGGGTGCGCACACCCTGTCCCTTCGGTGGATGCCACCAATGCTGCACATCACCCTTGAGAAACTGGCGCCCGGCGCAACGCAGCAACTGCTCGCGCACAATCCAGGGGGTGGTGTGCATCAGCGCCAGACTGTCCTGCAGCTGGTCACGGAAGCCAAACGCCCCGCCGGACTGATAATAACCACTCCGACCCCAATACCGGCACGACAGGGTCTGGTACACCAGCCAACCGTTCGCCATGATGTTCAAGGCCGGATCCGGCGTTTCGACCTGCACCGCGCCGAGGGTCCGGTCCCAATGGTCCTTCACGGCCTCTAGCGCATCGCCAGCGCCAGCGGGACCACCAAAGCGCTTGATATAAGCCCGGGCCTCGGCGGCATCTGCGGCTGCCCCGAAGACAAATACAATTTCTATTTCCTGACCTGCCAGCAGATCGACGCGGGTCTGAATCGCCGCACAGGGATCCAGGCCCGCCCCGGTCCCGCCTGACAAATGAGTGCGGCGCATGGCCGCCGGCTTGCGCAGGGAGCCGTTGCGCCCGATGAACTCGCCGCGGTTGCCACAGTGGCTTTGATCCCGCGCGCTGGCGTGAGCAAAAACCACGCGCCCTGCGCACTCGCGCCCATAGGCATTGCGAGCAAATACCGCGCCACTGTGGGGGTCTGTTTCGGTGACAATATGCATCAGATTGGTGTGTCGCCATTCGCCCATCACCAGTTCCCAATATCCGCACAAGGACAGATGGCGAGGTCGGTCCGACTGATTATGCAACCGGACCACCACACACTTCACTGGCGCATCCATGGCCACATAAGTGGTCAGTTCAGAGCTGATGCCGGCTTCTGTGTGCTCAAACACACTGTAGCCAAAGCCATGCCGGCAGATGTAACCGGTCCGGCCGCGGGCTGGCAGCGGGGTCGGCGACCAATAGGCTCCCGTCTCCTCATCACGGACATAAAACGCCTCACCACTGGAATCACTCAGAGGGTCATTGTGCCAGGTGGTCAAGCGGAACTCGTGGGCATTCTCGACCCAGGTATAGGCACTGCCACTTTCGCTGACCACCGTACCTATGTAGGGGCTGGCAATCACATTGGACCAGGGTGCGGGCGTGGTTTCACCCGGTTCCAGTCTGATGACGTACTCCCTGCCGTCCGGGGTAAAACCACCCAGCCCGTTGTCGAAGAGCAGATCGCGGGGTGGCAATGGTTCGATCGTTTCAGGCTCCCGTTTGCGTAACGGTCGCAGGCGATCGGATATCCGCTGGGTTGATGCCCGACGCTCTACCTGCTCAATCTGGGTGTCGGTACTGTCACTGAAGACGATGCGGGCGACCGTTTGCAGCAGCACCCGTTCGTCTTCAGAAAGCTCCTCGGAACGACGGACAAAAACCCCGCCCTGACGGTTCAGAACATGAGCCTCCAGCCCGGTGTTGATCAAGCCGATAATCCGATCCTGCAGTTCGGCCCGGTACCCAGAGAAATCTTCATTGATAATCACCAGATCAACGACCAACCCTTTGAGCCGCCAGTAGGCATGCGCCTGAAGCACTTGCCGTACCAGATCGATACGGTTGATATCTCCAATCTGCAACAGCACCATGGGCAGATCCCCCGAGATGCCAAAGCGCCAAAGGCCTGACTGTCCCAACTGGTTGCGCACGATCACACCGGGTAGCGCACGGCGCAGGCCGGTGCCATAGATAACCGAGTTAGCCAGGCGCCCAAATACCTGTATTTCCGCCTCTTTCGCGTTGAGATGGCATAGCACTTCCTGGCTCTGCAACCAGGCCATCTCGAACGCCCGGTCGACAAAGTGCCAGTCGGAATATTTTTCTATCAGGGCAAGGGCTTCCTCCCGGGTATTTGCCGCCCCTGATATCACTTGCACAGTAACGGCCTCGTCTGCGGGCAGACGGACGGTCCTGCGGATAGCAACGATCGGATCCAGCACCGAGCCCTCGCTATTGGAGAGATCGGCGCTAGCCAACGCATCCAGCATGGCGGGGTTTGCCACTGTTCTGCCACGCCCGATGAAACGGGCGCGATCGGTTTCGTAGGAGGGCGTGCCGGCCGCCCGTTCCGGCGCGGTAAACAGGTGGAACATCCAGGGCACCGATTCTTCCGGAACCCGACGCCGACGTGTGCAGAGGATGGCTCGGTGGTCAGGCAGGATTTCAGTCTGGACAAACAGGTTACTGAAGGCCCGATGGGCCAGGTCGGCGTTAAGCGGGGCCAGTACTACTTCAGCATAACTGGTCATTTCAATGCGGCGGGGCCGGGACGACTGATTGGTCAGCGTTATCCGGCGTATCTCAACATCGTCTTCCGGCGACACACTGATCTCTGTATGAGCTTCAACATCCTGGTCAGTGCGCCGATATTCCGCCCGCTCCTGGACAAATATAGCTTCGTAACGATCGGCTTTGCGCAGGGTCGGCTGATAGGCGTTGGACCAGTACAGCCCGGTGTCCCGGTCCCGCAGGTAGACAAAGGTGCCCCAGTTATCCGCCGTGACATCTTCACGCCAGCGGGTGATAGCAAGGTCGCGCCAGCGACTGTAGCTGCCCCCGCTGTGGGTGACCATGAGGTGATAGGAACCGTTGGACAACAGGTGAACTTCTGGCAACGCCATGTGCGGGTTGGTAAACACCCGCATGACGGCTTCCGTATCCAATTCCGGCGGCCGGGCCGCTGCGGACACCTCTGCTGCATGGGGGTGAACGGTTGCACCCAGTTTCGGTACCCGCTCCTGTAACAGCAACTCAGTGGCACGGACCTGGGGGTCTGACATGAAACGTCGCTGCATGGGTTGCCTAAGCAGGGCGTGAGCGTAGGCGAGCAGGCTCATGCCCTGATGGTGAGCCATATAGGAGCGGACAATGGCAAAGGTCTTGCCGCGAGGAACCCGCGCAGGCGTGTAATCGATGGCCTCATAAAACCCGTATGCGCCGAGAAAACCGCTGTCGGCCAGTACCTGTAGATTGCGACTGGCTTCGTCTGGCATGACGGTCAGCGCAAGTGCGCTGGCATAGGGGGCTATCACCAGATCGTCGCCCAGGCCACGCTTGAAACCCAGCCCCGGCACACCAAAAGCCCGGTACTGATAGACCTGCTGCAGGTCGGTCGCGTTGTAGCAGGACTCTGAGATCCCCCAGGGCACTTCGCGCTGCAGGCCATATTCAATCTGGCGGGCAACCGCTGCCTTGCAGGCCTGATCCAGCAGCGTGCCGGTAAAGCCGGGCAGGAGCAACTGGGGCATCAGGTACTCAAACATCGAGCCGCTCCAGGAGATCAGGCTGACATTGGCACCATGGCTAGTGAGCAAGCGGCCCAGAGAGAACCAGTGTTTTTGCGGAACCTGGCCCTGGGCAATCACCAGAAAACTGGCCAGCCGGGCTTCGGAGGCCAAAAGGTCATAGCAGGACGGATCGCGGCGACGCTCATCCACGTCATAGCCAATGGCCAACAGGCCGCTGGCTCTGTCGTAAAGAAAGTCAAAATCCATCAGCGCCACCTGGCAACAACGCTCTATCAGGTCACTAATAACCGTTAGACGCTGCCTTGCCTGACTACCAGCATCACCCGTCGCATCGGCCGCCTCCAGCAACGAGGGCACCCTGTCGAAGGATTCATTGTCTGGCAGCAACAGGTCGAGCTCCGCGGATAAACCCCGGCATTGCTGAACCAGTGCGCGCGCCCAGTAGCTGAGCTCTTCTTCACTGTCCGGCGGCAGGGCGTCGAACAAGGTAGCAGCCAGGGGGGCGACTACACTCAATGCTTCCCGAACCCCCGCCGGTGTAACGGCCGTCTCGTCCTGCATCGACGACGTCAGCCTGCCCTGCAGTTGCTCAACAATGTCAGCCAGAACCGTCGGACCCGCCGCAGGCAGGTATTCCGCAAGCACCTGCAAGGTATCCTGCAAGCCCTGAAACGCCAACATGGATACCACCGGCTGGCACCTGAACTCAGCCAGCCCGGCCTGCAGCGTGAGCAGGCAGCCTATGAGATTGCCGCTGTCCACTGATGACACATACTGCGGTCGCAAGGGCTCAAGAGTTCGGGTGTCGTACCAGTTATAGAAATGACCGCGATAACGCTCCAGGTGCTCCATAGATGAAAGCGTGGCACCCACCCGCTGCAAACACTCCCCGGCAGTGATGTAGCCAAAATCGCTGGCTGCAAGGTCTGCCAGCAGTGACATGCCCATGTTAGTCGGTGAGGTTCGCGACGCGATCAGCGGCTCAGGGTATTCCTGAAAATTATCCGGCGGCAGCCAGTTGTCCGCCGGACCGACAAACTCATCAAAAAAACGCCAGGTCCTTCGCGCTGCGGTCCGTAAAAAGGCCTGGTGCTGCAGGCTTACTCCGCTCACTAGCAACCCAGCGGGCTGGCTGACCCACCACACCGCCACGGGCGACAAGAGCCACAGAATGAACACCGGGGCCAGGTAAAACCAGGCTGTGAGTGTCACGCCGGATAAAAGCATAACGCTGCAGAGTGCGGCGACAAGCACCGGAGCCACCCACAGCTCTTTGACATAATCAGTCAGTGTCTGGCAGGCATTCCGGGTTCGGTAATACGGCAGTTGCCAGATCAGTAACCCCTTGCGGGTGAACAACATCCTCAATCCGGAACGCATAATTGCATCAAGGCAAAGCCATGCCTCGTAGGGCAGCAGCATCAGGTTCAGTACAGCCATGGCCAAAGGGCGCTGCGCCGACTGGCTCGCCAGCTTCAGGTGCACCATCCAGTCCCGTTCAGGCGGTTTACGGGCAAGTTCAATTGCGGCGTGAACAACCGCTGGCAGGTACACCACCATCAATATCAACAGTGGCCACAACCAGAGCGTACCGATAGCCAGACCCCACCCTGCGGTAAGCAGGGCGACCAACGAAGGCGGAACCAGACTGCGCCGCAAGTTGTCGAGCAGCTTCCAGCGCGAGAGAGCGGTAAGCGGGTTTGGCTGCCATCGGTTCGCCGTCTTGCCTGATTGCACCCCGGCGTTATCTGCCCCGGTTGCCGAGACGCCCGCAGGCACCCAAGGCAACAGCCAAGACAGCAGTTGCCAGTCCCCCCGAATCCAGCGGTGGCGACGGCTAGCATCCATCGCATAGGTCGGCGGATAGTCCTCAATCAGATCAACGTCGGTGATCAGTGCCGACCGGGCGTAACCACCCTCAAGCAGGTCATGGCTGAGGATCAGGTTCTCTGGAAAGCGTCCGTCCACCGCCAGACGAAAGGCATCCACATCGTAGATGCCTTTACCGATAAACGAGCCTTCCGCAAAAATATCCTGATAGACATCCGAGACCTCCCGGGTGTACGGATCGATACCTGATTCACCGGCATAAAGCCGGGAGAAGCGCGAGCGCCCGGCGCTGTTCAGACTAATGGAAGCGCGCGGCTGAAGAATCGAATAGCCCTCGACAATTCGCCCCCTGGCAGCATCATAAACCGGACGATTAAGGGGATGGGCCATGTTACCCACCAGGGCACGGGCCGTATCACGGGGCAGGTGGGTATCGGTATCCAGGGTAATGACGTAACGAATGGAGTGCAAAATCGAACAGTCGCCGACCATGTGAGAGAAGGCCCCCTCCGCCTGCCCCCTCAGCAGGGCATTGAACTGCTCCAACTTGCCACGCTTACGCTCATAGCCCATCCATACCCGATCCACAGAATTCCATACCCGAGGCCGGTGGAACAGGTAAAAAGGGTCGTAGCCACTGCCACGGTAGGTGCGGTTGAGCCGCTCTACTTCTGCCCGCGCACGGTCAATGAGCGCGCCGTCTTCAGGCAACACGGCTGCGTCAGCGTCGGGAAAGTCCGTTAGCAGGGCGAAGAAAACATTGGCATCGCGGTTGCCGAGATAGCGGATCTCCAGATTCTCCAGAAGATCATCGATATCACTGGCCTTCGCCAGCAGGGTCGGTACGACCACCATGGTCCGGTGTTCGTCGGGAATACCTTCGGAGAAATCCAGCCTTGGCAGGACTCTTGGCGGCAACAGCAAGGTCAGTAGCATATTAATCAGCGATACCACCAGCGCAGACGAACCGATGAACAGCGGTACGCTAATCAGCCCAATCTTCCAGCCTGCCGTCGCATCCCAACCTGACCAAGCCACTACTGCGGCAGTGGCTGCAGCAGTGAGGGTAAAAATGACGCCCAGGTAAAGCCACAAACGACAGTGCCAGAGAACCCGACTCAGTCGTATTCGCAAGGGCAGGGCACAACCAGTGGCTTCGTTCAGTAGCCGGCGCCCCTGGTCCCTGAGGTAATAACCGACATGGGCACGGCGGTGCTCTTGCCCCAGCTCTGCAGCAGCGGTTCGGGCCAATGCGATGGCGGTCTGCGCCACTTTCACTTCCGAACAGCGGCTACCGCGGGCAACATCCTCGATTACGTGACGATACCGGTCGCGGGTAGCGAAATCCTGAAGCCTGTAGGTCCGTGCCGGGTCTCCCTGCAACGCCTGCTCCACCAGGCTCAGGGTTTCGACATAGGTGTTCCAGTCCATGGACCCGATAAAGCGAAGGCTACCAATACTGTTGGCTATAGAAATCTGGTTGGCGGCAGCCGTCCGGGCCGCGACCTCAGTCAGTTGGGCCGCGGTGACGCCCTGCTCAGACAGTTTGTGCTCCAGCCAGGTCTGGACAAAGGCCATGGCTGGCCCCTGAGCCTGCAACCGAGCGTAGAACTCTTCGACAAAAGGCGCCGTCAGGGGCACCTCTGCCTGAACGAAGTCCGCCAGCACATGAACCAGCTTGCCTGGCTGCTGCTCTGCAGTCACCAGCATCCGATTGGCCCAGGACACAGCCACTTCCCGCTCTTCATGCCGCCGAGCAATCTGGACTCCAACCCTACGCAGATTTTCCAGCAGTGCCAGGCGCAACATGATCGGAAAGGCCCACAGCTCACCTAGCTTAAGGGGGGTCATGGTCTGATAGGAGGCAAGGAACTGGGTTGCGTTTTCACTATCCAGGCGCCCATCGCCGTGGCAAATAAGCTCGAGCGCCAGATCATAAACCCGGGGATAGCCGGCAGACAGGCCGTTTTTCAAGCGTGGCAGCTGCTGGCTGTAACCCCGGGGCAAGTGCCCTCTTGCCAACCCGATCTGCTGCTCAATGAGGTAGAAGTTATCAAGTAACCAGGCTTCCGAGGGAACAAAACGCTCGGTTGTTGCCGTAGCAGTCACCACATCGTAAGCGGCCAGCAACACCTCTTCGTTATCTTTCAGGCGCGGCAACAGCTTGTCCGCTCCTGGTCGGGGGTCGATCTCATGCTGGCCGGCCAGGATTAATGCGTGGCGCTTCAACTGCTCAATGCTGAACAGTTCGGATCGCAACAGTTCCGCATCACTGCTCTTCTGAAAGTCGTGGAATCTCGACATGGCACTCATTCCATATAGTGCGAGGATAATTCAGACCAAAGAAATCTGCATGGGGCATGGCGCAAACTGGCCTGGGTAAGTTCCGGATTCAATTCCCCGCCAACGAGTATAGATGGTCAGGGGTTTGCGGCAGGCCCGCTGCACGGGCGGGTAAGTGATAAATCAGGCTGTGGCGCGCGCCTGCTTCTCCAGCTCGACTTTCAACGCCGGATCCAGCGCCAATTGCCGGGCCAGCTCTTCCAGATAGGAGCGCTCCATAAAGTTCTCCTCATCCACCATCAACAGGCTGGCCAGATACATTTCTGCGGCCATTTCCGGCGTGGTCGCCGAACTGGCGATATCCCTGGGTTCCAGGGGCTTGTTCAGCTCCTGATCAAACCAGCGCTGCAAATCAGTATCCTGAATCAGCTTGGCGACCTCGCCATCGATCAGTTCGCGCTCACGATCATCTATATGTCCGTCTGCCTTGGCCGCACCTATCACTGCCCGCAAAATTGCCTGGCTATGCTCTTCTGCCTGGGCCGGTGGCAGACGATCCACGGTTTGCGGCTCAATCTGCCGCTGCGGCTGAGAGCCCTTTTGCTCTTGCCAGTTGCTGTAAGCTTTGTAAGCAACCACGCCCAGTGCAGCAAGCCCACCATAGGTAATCACTTTACCGCCCATTTTGCGGGCTTTCTTACTGCCCAATAACAAGCCAATAGCACCCGCGCCAAGCGCACCACCACCGGCTCCCGAGAGCAAGCCACTGAGCGTTGAGCCGGCCATTGTCCCGGCCGATTGACGCTGAGCGTTTTCGCCCTGGGCGGTGGAGCTGCCTTGAAGCAGGTCGGATCCGGATTTGAGCAACTGGTCAAGCAAGCCACGTGTAATCATGTGCGCCTCTAACGAAAGTAAAACCCCAGATAAGATGCTACTTTTACAATATTAGTTCGATTATCCACCCAAAACTTAACTCAACCTTGACCTTGGTATTTCCCGCCCACCTGAATTGATCTGGAGAGAACATGACAGCCAGCAGGCCTCTCACGCTATTGATATTGGGTGGCACCGGATTGGTAGGCGGCCAATTGGTCGAGGCGGCCCTGAATCACCCGCTGGTCGACACCGTCGTAGCCCCCACGCGACGCCCCCTGCGGGCACGGGCCGGATTATTGAATCCGCAAGTGGACTATGCCCATCTGCCTGAGCAAGCGCTCTGGTGGCACACCGACGCGGTCCTTTGTGCGCTGGGCACCACCTTGAAGCTAGCGGGCAGCCAAGCGGCTTTCCGCGAAGTCGACTATCACTATGTGCTGGACGCCGCGCGGTTAGCGCGGCAAGCAGGCACACCGACCTTTGTGCTGAACTCTTCCTTGGGCGCGGACGCCAATGCCCGCTCGTTCTACCTGCGCACCAAGGGCGAAACCGAGCGCGACCTGGCGCGGCTGGGATTCCAGTCGTTGAGCTACGTCCGCCCCTCGCTGCTGGATGGCGGGGTGCGACCTGACGCGCGCCCCGCCGAGGCCGCCGGACTCTGGCTGGCGCGGCGCTTGAAAGGCGTAATCCCGCCACGCTACCGCGCGGTATCGACGCAGGCGGTAGCTGAATGCATGCTGGCTCAGGCGCTAGGAGCGAAACCTGGCATAGTCGCAGTCGAATCCAATGACATTATCCGTTGACGGCCCGGTACTGCTGCTTTCATATAGTGGCACTTTGCCTTAATGTTGTATTTAAGGGTCGCCGGACCATGCCCGGCTATACTGCCCCTAGCACTCGCCCTTTTGTACATGCCCTGCTCGGATGCTCTCTATGATTGATTACAGCAACAAACGCTTTCTGGTTGTCGATGATTTTTCCGAATTCCGCACAGCCGTGGCTGGCATGCTACGCATGATGGCGGTGAAACAGGTGGACTCCGCGCCACGCGGTGAGGATGCGATAGCGTTATGCCGCAACAATAAATACGACGTAATTTTGCACGACTACAATCTGGGCGCCGGCAAGAACGGCCAGCAGGTGCTTGAAGAGCTACATCACTTAAAACTGATCAGCCCGCACTGCATTTTTGTCATGTGTACCGCCGAAAGCAGTCAGGCGATGGTGATGAGTGCGTTGGAATGTGAACCGGACGCCTACCTGACCAAACCCTTTAACCGCGCCAGCCTACAGCAGCGACTGGATAAGCTGGTCGAGCGCAAGACCGCGCTCAAGCCGATACTCGACGCCCTGGCCCGGGAAGATCACCGCGGCGTTCTGGCCGCCTGCGAAAAAGTCACGCTGGAGCACAAGCGCTTCGCGCCGCAATGCCTGCGTTACCAAGCTAACGCGCTCAAGGCGCTGGGCCAGCGGGCCGAGCTGGAAAAACTGCTGCAGGCGCAGTTGACTGACCGACCCATGCCTTGGGCGTTGATTGCCCTGGGCCAGCTGTGGCTAGAGCAAGGCAAGCTGGATCAGGCGCTGGAGCTATTCCGTTCGGCCATCAGCCAGTTCCCGATGCTACCAGCGCTGTTCGACGGGCTGGCCGCCGTACTCGAAGCCATGGGCGAGCCGAAACAGGCGCAGGAGTATATCGAGCAGGGCATCAAGATCTCGCCGAACAGCCTGCAGCGCCAGCAATCCCTGGGCAAGCTGGCCAAGGCCAACGGCGACTTTGATAACGCGGTGCGAGCTTACCGACAGGCAGTGGATCTGGGCCATAATTCGCAATTTCGTAACCCGGAGAGCCATCTTGGGCTGGCCTTAAGCCTGAATGATCAAGCCGGCGACCAGGCTCCCAACCCCCGCGCCCTGCTGGAAATTCGCAAGACGCTCGGCGATTTGGGCAAAAGCTGGAAGGGCGATACCAACCTGCAGGTACGCGCGCAGCTGGCTGAAGCCAGCACGCTGGTCAAGACCGGTGACCGGCTCGGCGCAGACAAGCTGATCCAGCAGGCTGCGGCCCAGTTCAGCGAACTCGATACCTTCTTTTCCGCCGAGGTGGCACTGGAGGTTGCCGGGCAGCTCAAGGCCCTGGGGCAGGAAGACCATGCCAAGAACATCCTGCACACCTGCGCAGAAATGTACGGTGACGACGCCAACGTCATGGCGTCGATCGCCCAACAGACCGATGATCCGGCGATTCTGAATGGTGGCAAGGCTGCGCAGGAGCTGAACCGGCAGGGCATTCGCCTCTATCAGCAGCAACAGTTCGCCGATGCACTGCCGTTGTTCCGCCAGGCTCAGACGTTGCAACCACGCAATATCAGCTTCGCTCTGAACACGGCCCAATCGTTATTGCGCATGCTCCTGGCGCAACCCGACCCGGAACTCAAAGCGCAATGCCTGCACTGCCTCGAACAGGTGCGCAGCATGCCTGATAGCGATGCTCGGCATGAGCGTTATCAAAAACTCTGTAAAACGGTAGCGGGTCTGTGAGCGACGATCCTCAGGATTCGCCAGCGGGGCTGGATTTTTCCACGGTGATTGCATCGACCGTGCACGACATGAAGAACTCGCTGGGCATGTTGATGCAAGCCTACCAGCAATGGTCCGCCGACCTGCCCCCCGACGTGACCGACAACCGCGAGCGTGGAGTGATCGAGTATGAATCCCTGCGCCTTAACGGCATGCTGGTGCAGATGCTCAGCCTGTACAAGCTGGGGGTCAATCAATTGCCCATGCGCCCGGCCTGGATGGAAGTGGAAGACTTTCTCCAGGCGCAGTTGGCCCGGCATGACGAAATTCTCGCCTCACGCCGTATCATCGGCACTTACCAGGTGGAGGAGGACGGGCAATTGGCGTTCTTTGATGCCGAACTGGTCGGTTCGGTGGTCGGTAATGTGATCAACAACTCGATCCGCTATGCCCGCTCGGCCATTCATCTGCAGGCCTGGACCGAAGACGAGCAATTGGTCATTTCCATCAGCGACGACGGCCAGGGCTATCCGCCGAGCATGATCGAGGATCAATCCGATTATGTGCTGGGTATCAATATGAGTACCGGCAGCACCGGGCTCGGTCTGTATTTCGGCCAACGTATTGCCGAATTGCACCAGCGCAACGGTCAGCATGGGCATATTCAACTGCTTAACGGCGGGCCACTGGATGGCGGCGAGTTTCGGATCTATTTGCCGTAACCAATGCCCGCCGCTAACCGCCATAACCGGTTTAGCGCGGCATCATGCGTACGCCGTCAAGCTCACTTAAAGGCCACGGATGGCCTAAATGATAGCCCTGAGCATAGTCCACACCGATCTCGGTCAGGCATTCGAGTATCCCTGCACTTTCAACAAACTCCGCCACTGTGATCAGGCCCATTTCATGACCGATGGTGTTGATTGACGCGACCATCGCGCGGGCAATCGGGTCGGTTTCTATATCCTTGACGAACACACCATCGATTTTCAGCATGTCTACCGGCAGCGTTTTCAGATAAGCGAAGGACGATAACCCCGAGCCAAAGTCATCCAGCGCAAAGCGACAGCCGATGGCTTTGAGCCGTTGCATGAAAATCACCGCACGGCTCAAGTTAGCAATAGCACTGGTTTCGGTCAGCTCGAAACAGATGCACGCGGCGGGCACCTGGTGCCTCGCCAGGGTGGCCAACACAAACTCCAGAAAGCTTTCTTCGCCCAGCGACGCGGCAGACAGATTGATGGAATAGTTGCCGGGGTTGCCAGCCATACGCCGCGAGTAATCACCGACCCAGGCAAGAAAGTTACCTACCACCCAACGGTCGATGGCGGTGGCCAGTGCATAACGTTCGGCCGCCGGCATAAAGGCGCCAGGTGGAATGATCCGACCATCGTCAGTGAGCATGCGCACCAGCACTTCATAACTGGGAGTTGCGTCCTGCTGCTGGACGCAGACGATGGGCTGCACATAGAGGCGCAGCCAGTCGCCGTCCAGAGCCTGGCGCAAGCGATTGACCCACTGCATTTCGCCACGCCGCTCGAGCAGCTGTTGATCATCGGCCTGGTAAATGTGAATGCGGTTACGGCCTGCGTCTTTGGCGGCGTAACAGGCGCTGTCTGCGGCACTGAGCAAGCTGCCCAAGGTTTCGCCCTGCTCAACCTGTACCAGGCCAATGCTCACTCCAACCGCAAAGGTCTTGCCCTCCCAACTGAAGCGAAACGCCTCAACCAATGCGCGCATGCCATCGACAATCGGCACCGCTTCCGCCAATGGGCAGCCAGCCAACAGCAGTCCGAACTCATCACCGCCCAGCCTGGCGAGCACATCGCTGCTGCGAATGCGGCTCTGAAACAACTTGGCCAGTTGTCGGAGCAATTCGTCACCCGCCGCATGACCACAGGTATCGTTAACGATCTTGAACTGGTCCAGGTCCATATAGCACAGCACCTGATCGCCGCGTTCCTCCGCGGGAGTGAGTAAGAGCGCGAGCAAACGGCGCTCAAATTCGGCCCGATTGGTCAGCCCGGTCAAAGTGTCATGGGCGGCCTGATGCGACAGCTCACGGGCCAGCCGACGATTGATGGTCACGTCGCGAAAGGTCAGCACCGCACCAATGATGTGGCCTTCGGCATCGCGAATGGGCGCCACTGCATCTTGAATCGCCACATCGCTACCGTCGCGCCTGCGCAACAACAGCACGTTACTTTCACGCCCCTGCATTCCCTGACGATAGCGGCGCAGCAACGCGGTGACCGGATTACCCAGCGACACGCCGGTAAACTCGTCGAACAGCCGGTAGATATCTTCCAGCGGCCGACCGCGCGCCTGATCACCACTCCACCCAGTCAGCTTTTCGGCGACCGGATTCAGGTAGTTAATGCGGCTATCCGGCCCGGTGGTGATCACCCCGTCGCCAATCGAGGCCAGGGTGACTTGCGCCAGCACCTTTTCCTGGAACAATTGCTGCTCGACGCGCCGCCGTTCGGTGATGTCGCGAATCATGCAAGTCAGCAGTTGCTCATCCTCGTGCCCGCGACTGACCGTCAGCTCGGCGACGAACTGCTCGTGACCACGACGACTGAACACCACTTCCTGTTTCAGTTCGCCCCCGGCAAGCGGCTGCGGTAAGCCTTTCCAGTTATCCTCTGCCACCAGCCGCTGTAGGGATAGACCGAGCAAGTCTGCCGCTTGCAGACCAAACAGCCGCTCGGCACCTGGATTGCAGCTGGCCAGCACACCCTCGGGCGAGCAGGTGACAATGCCGTCACGAATGTCACGAATGATCGACTGGGTGGTGCCCACCGCTGCCTGTAGCGCCCGGATCACCTTGTTGTATTGCCCGGCGATTTGACCCACTTCGGTAAACGGCTCGACAGGCACCTCCTCGGCGAAATGCCCGTCCCGCTGGTGGGTAGCCATAGCTCCAAGCAACTCGACCAGCTCGGTGCGCGCGCCATGTTCCGAGACATTCAGACCGACCATTTCATCTTCCAGACTCACGCGGATCGGCACTACTCGGTTAAGCAGGCGCAACACCGCCCAGGTCAAACCGAAGGCCCAAAGGCCCGCCACCAGAACCCCCTGACCCTGCACCAGAAACTGCTGCCAGCGACTCAAGCCGGTCCCGAGCAATTCCATATCAGCAAACAGTGCCAGCGCCAGCGTGCCCCAAATACCACTGGCCAGGTGCACCGGCACCGCACCGACCGCATCATCGATCTTCAGGCGGTACATCAGCCGGTCAGCCAAGTACATGACCACGGCGCCGGTCAAGCCGATCAGCAAGGCGGCCCCGGAGTCGACCACATGCGCACTAGCAGTGATGGCCACCATGCCAGCGATCAGCCCATTAAGCGGGTAGACCGGGTCAACATGCCGCCAGCGCAACCAGGACAGCGCCATCCCCCCTAAAATCCCGGCGACGCCGGCAAGCACAGTGTTGGCAATAATGCCGGGCACGGTGTTGTCGAAACTGAAGGTGCTGCCGCCATTAAAGCCAAACCAACCAAACATCAACAACAGGGCGCCAAGCATCGCCATCGGCAGATTGGAGCCGGGCATACTGCGGCCATGGCGGCCCAGCTCATAACGATCCTGGCGCGGCCCCAGCACCAGCACTACCGCCAGTGCGATCCAGCCACCAATACTGTGGACTACCGTGGAGCCGGCAAAATCGACGAAGCCCTGCGCCGCCAGCCAGCCTTGACCATCGCTGAAACTGCCGCCCCAGGCCCAATGACCGAAGAAGGGGTAAACCAGCCCGGCGGCCAGCACGGTAACCAGCAGGTAGCCGCTGAAGCGCATGCGCTCCGCGGCAGCGCCGGAGACGATAGTCGCGGCGGTGGTACAGAACATAGCCTGGAACAGAAAGAACGCCGACTGCCAGGTATCCAGAAACGACAGCATGACAAAGCCCGTGCCAAACCAGCCATGCTCACTGGCGCCGAACATGATGCCGAAGCCAAATAGCCAGTAAAGCAGTATGGCGACACTCAGGTCAGCCATGTTCTTCACCGCTACGTTGATGGTGTTCTTACTGCGGGTGAGACCCGCCTCAAGGCAGAGAAAGCCCAGCTGCATGTTAAACACCAAGCCGGCGCAAAGTACGACCCAGAGCACATCTATCATGGATACGGGCATGGCCATCCTGCTGACTCAATGAGCAAACTGGCACAATGATGGCGCGGCACGGTGAATAAGCCGTCCTTTGTGCTGCATAAAGGTGCATTAAGACAAACAAGCGGGGCTCATCGGCTCAATACAGTGCGACCGATGCAGTTTCTATACCAAACGGAGGGTGATTGTTGCGGGAGCTAGAAGATGCCGCCATGCCACAAAGGCATGGCGGCGGATCAACGCATTACTCGGCGACGCGGACCAACTGCTTGCCAAAGTTCTTGCCCTTAAGCATGCCCTTGAATGCCTCTACTGCATTGTCCAGGCCTTCAGCGATGGTTTCGCGGTACTTGATCTTGCCCGAGGCGATCTGCTCGGCCAGATGCGCGGTGATTTCCTGATGCTGGTCCTGCCACTCGGTGACCAGAAAGAAGCGGTGCTCGGGCTTGTCTTCCATCGCGCCAAATACATGGAAGGGCGTCTCGACCTTGCTCGCGTCTTCGGCATTGTAAGCCGAGACGTAACCGCAGATCGGTACGCGCGAACCGCTGTTGAGCAGCTTGGCCACGGCGCGGGTTACGGCGCCACCGACGTTCTCGAAGTACACATCGATACCGTTCGGGCACGCATCTTTCAGGTCCTGCTCGAGGTTGCCGGCCTTGTAATCGACGCACTCGTCAAAGCCCAGCTCTTCGACCACATAACGGCACTTCTCTTCACCACCGGCGACGCCGACAACACGGCAACCCAGCTGTTTAGCGGTCTGGCCTACTACCGTACCCACCGGACCTGAGGCCGCGGAAACCACGACGGTTTCGCCAGCCTTGGGCTTGCCGACATAGGTCAGGCCGCAATAGCCGGTGCGGCCAGGCATACCGGCCACGCCAAGATAAGCCTGCAGCGGAATGCCGTGATCTTGCACTTTGTAAACCATCGGCGCATCGCCGGGGATGATGCTGTATTCCTGCCAGCCGGAGTAGCTGGTGACCACATCGCCGACGGCATAGTTAGGCGACTTGGACTCGACCACACGGCCGACACTTTCACCAACAATCGGCGCACCGATTTCGATCGGATCCATATAGCCCTTGCTGTCATTCATGCGCGGGCGCATGTACGGGTCCAGAGATAGCCACAAGGTCTTGATCAGTACTTCGCCATCCTTCAGATCACGCACCGGCTCCTGCTTGATGACCAGGTCGCCATCCTTGATTTCGCCCTGTGGGCGTTGGTTAAGTACTACTTTGCGATTGCTGTAGGCAGACATGAAAAGCCTCGAATAGTTGAAAACAGAAAAGGGGGCAAGAACACCCTGACCCACAGAGCATAAACCAGGCTGCCGCCAAGTCACGGAACATCGGGGTATTATTCATCGGGCTGATTACCTGACAGTTGGGCGCCCGAAACGCAGGTGGTCAGCCGGCCCAGTCCTGGGCCAGATGCTCATTCTTGAGCCTTACGTAATTGGCTGCAGTATAACTAAAGAAGCTGCGCTCCTTATCGGTCAAGGGTCTGACCTGCCGGGCTGGGCTACCCATGTACAGATAGCCCGATTCCAGTGTGCGCTGCGCTGGCACCAGGCTGCCTGCGCCGATGATCACCTCGTCTTCGACCACGGCGCCGTCCATGACGATACTGCCCATGCCCACCAACACCCGACTGCCAATAGTGCAGCCGTGCAACAAAACCTTGTGCCCGATGGTCACATCTTCACCGACCAGCAATGGATAGCCATCCGGATTGAACGGCCCAGCGTGGGTAATGTGCAGTACGCTGCCATCCTGCACGCTGGTACGCGCGCCAATACGAATATGGTGCATGTCGCCACGGATAACCGTCAGCGGCCAGACCGAGCAGTCATCGCCCAGCTCCACGTCGCCGATCACTACCGCGGACGGGTCAACAAATACCGCCTGACCCAACTGCGGCGACTTACCGCTTAAGGTGCGTACATTCATGCTCTGTCTCCATTAAGGAAAGCTCTTGTCACTATTAATAAAATCCAGTGGCCGTGCCAAGCGCCTCGATATTCAATAAGATACACACTATGACTCAGTCAACCTTTTCAGGAAACTTCATGACCTCGCCCAATCCGCTTCTGCAACCCTACGACCTGCCTCCGTTCAGCAGCATCCGTGCCGAGCACGTCAAGCCCGCCATCGAGCAGGTTCTGGCAGACAGCCGCGCGACGCTAGCCCAACTGCTGGACAATCCACCTGCGCAATGGAGCTGGGCCAACCTGATCGAACCGCTGGACGACATGGGCGAGCAACTCGACCTGGCCTGGTCGCCGGTTCGGCACCTGAATGCGGTGATGAACAGCCCCGAACTGCGCGATGCTTACAACAGCTGCCTGCCGCTGCTGAGTGAATTCAGCACCGAGATGGGCCAGAACCAGAAGCTGTTTGCCGCCTATCAGCAATTGGCTGAAGGTGAGACCTTCAAGCAGCTGGATCAGGCACAGCAGACCATTATCGAACACGCGCTGCGGGACTTCCGCTTGTCCGGCATCGCGCTCCCTGCCGAGCAGCAAAAGCGCTATGGCGAGCTGCAAATGCGCCTGTCAGAGTTGCAGAGCACCTTCTCCAACCAATTGATGGATGCCACCCAGGCCTGGACCAAGCAGGTCACTGATGTGGCCCAGCTTGACGGCCTGCCAGAGTCAGCACTGGCCCAGGCCAAGCAGGCTGCCGAAGCCAAAGCGCTGGATGGCTGGCTGATCACCCTGGAGTTCCCCAGCTACTACGCCGTCATGACCTATGCGCGCGACCGTGCCCTGCGTGAAGAGCTGTACACCGCCTATTGCACGCGCGCCTCAGAACTCGGCCCACAGGCTGGCGAGTATGATAACGGCCCGCTGATCACCGAAATCCTGGCCCTGCGCCAGGAACTGGCCGAACTGCTCGGCTTTGCCAATTTTGCCGAGCTGTCTCTGGCCACCAAAATGGCCGAGAGCACCGATCAAGTGGTCAGCTTTCTGCGCGACCTGGGCAGCCGCAGCAAGAACTTCGCGGGTCAGGACCTGGCCGCGCTGCGGGAGTTCGCTGCCGAGCGTGGTTGCAATGATCTGCAGAGCTGGGATGTCGGCTATTACAGCGAGCAATTACAACAATATCGCTATGCCATCTCCCAGGAAGAGCTCAAACCTTACTTCCCGGTCGATACCGTATTGACCGGTATGTTCTCGGTGGTCGAGCATCTGTATGGCATTCAGCTGCGCGAAGTCAGCGAGTTTGATCGCTGGCACAAGGATGCACGGCTGTTTGAAGTGATCGAACAGGGCGAAGTCATCGGCCGCTTCTTTCTCGATCTGTACGCCCGCAGCCACAAGAACGGCGGTGCCTGGATGGACGGCTGCCGTGATCGTCGACGCCTGCCCAGCGGAGAGTTGCAGCGACCGATTGCCTATCTGGTGTGCAACTTCACTCCGGCAGTTGGGAACAAACCGGCGCTGCTGACCCACGATGAAGTGACCACGCTGTTCCACGAATTCGGCCATGGCCTGCACCATCTGCTGACTCGCGTTGACTACCCGGCTGCATCAGGGATCAATGGTGTAGCCTGGGATGCGGTCGAGCTGCCTAGCCAGTTTATGGAAAACTGGTGCTGGGAGCCCGAGGGCCTGGCGCTGATTTCCGCTCATTACGAATCCGGTCAGCCGCTGCCGAAAGATCTGCTGGACAAGATGCTCGCAGCGCGCAACTTTCAGTCCGGCATGGGCATGCTGCGCCAGGTAGAACTATCGCTGTTTGATTTCTTGCTGCATCTGCGGGAAAAGCCCGGTCAGACGGTGCAGGAAGTACTCGATCAGGTGCGTGCAGAAGTATCGGTATTCCCACCGCCAGCATTCAACCGCTTCCAGAACGGTTTCGGGCATATCTTCGCCGGCGGTTACGCGGCCGGTTATTACAGCTACAAATGGGCTGAAGTGCTCTCTGCTGACGCCTTCTCGCGCTTCGAAGAGGAGGGTGTACTGAACGCAGACACCGGCAAAGCCTTCCGCGACAACATCCTGGCCCGTGGTGGTAGCCGTGAGCCGATGGAGCTGTTCGTGGCCTTCCGTGGCCGCGAGCCAAGCATTGATGCGCTGCTACGCCACAGCGGGTTGACCGAGGAGGCCGCATGACCAGCACCCCGACCACCAAGCGCTTTATCGCCGGGGCTGTCTGCCCGGCGTGCAGCGCTATGGACACCATTCGGATGTATGAGGTCGATGGCGTACCGAATCGTGAATGCGTCAGTTGCGGTTATGCCGATACGCTGGATGAGCGCGGCAACTCGGTCCCTCGCGAAGTGCCGACCAGGGTGACCAAGGTCAAGCAGCCCGCACCAGCCACCTCACAAACCGTGCAGTTTTTTCCCAACCCGCGTCTGAAGAAGAAATAATGGCTTGCACAATGGGACAGGCTAGTTAGTCTCGCGCAAACGTATTTCGACGCCTAATTGCCGCGACAGGCAAGGCCAATCCTGCCACAGCGCTATGCGACCGCGCTGGGCAATGATCTGGCGAAAATCATCGAAGGTTTGGCTGCTGAACAGGCTTTCCGGCGCCAAGCCTTCTACCGCCGTGCTCACAGCCAGATCCAATTGGTTGGCAAAGGTATCACCCAACAGCTGATGCACGATGACATTTGCCCGCGTGGTGTCCAGCGGCAACAGCGGCTCCCCGCCGTGGGCGATGTAGCGATCATTGACTTCTTCGACCAGCCGGTGAACAAGATAAGCCTCATCCAACAGGGCGAGCATGCCCTGATGGTCCGCGGGCAGATCAGGTGGCTGCAAAAAAAAGGCCTCAGCCACCTTTAGAACCGGCAACAGCTGGGCGCGCATATTGGCCGAATCGGCGACCGCCTGCGCCGCCTCCAGGGTATCCGGCACCTCGGCGATATAACCTTCAGCCAGCCGCTGCAGTGTATCCAGCGGATCATCACCTGGCGTAATAGCGGGATGCAGCTGCAGCAATTGCTGACTTAACCACGCGCGCAGGCTGCCCTGTTCGTGCTCCTGAACCTCGGCCACGCGAATACGCTCGCGTAGTGCTGCAATATTCATAAAACACTCCCCTATTTCGCCAGAAACCATCAGCACTAGCTAGCGTCGCAAACTATCGCCACAAAGCATGCCCCGGCAAAGATACCAATGCCCGAACACACGCTAGCAGAGCACTATGATATCGTCAAAATGGCTCAGGCTGAGCCAATAAAATGAAATGCAGTTGATCTCACCAGCATCCTCGCCCGCCCTCTGCTGCAGCACCCAATAACACAAGGCTACAAGTGCAGTCTTGACAGATATCAAAAAATAAAGACTCCCAGGGATTGCCTTAGAAACTGTCAGGTCTATACTCGAAGCGTCTGGCAGTCTTTTGGGGGGCCGGTCAGTAGCGCTTGAAGCTGCCTGTTTTAGGGCAAGCCAAGCGACTTATTGCCACGTATTTATCCAGTCCTGATGACTTTTTAAATGCCTTTCCCCCCGCTACCAGTGCTGAATAAAAAAAATAAAGGGGAACCGGGAATGTTGCGACAAGCAAGCGCCTGGCTGAGTGGTTTGTTTATGCTAGCACTCAGTGGCACCGTAAGCGCCGGATGGTCATTTAATATGCCCAGAGGAGTGACTGAGATCAGTCGCTCGGTCTTTGATCTGCACATGCTGATCTTCTGGATATGTGTGGTCATTGGCGTCATCGTCTTCGGCATCATGTTCTGGTCGATGTTCATGCATCGCAAATCCAGGGGTGCGGTGCCAGCCAAGTTCCACGAGAACGTAGGCGTCGAAGTACTCTGGACCGTCATACCTCTGCTGATTCTTGTCGGCATGGCAGTCCCTGCGACCAAAACCCTGATCGAAATTTATGACGCTGAAGAAGCGGACATCGATATTCTGATCACCGGCTACCAATGGCGCTGGCAATACAGCTATCTCGGTGAAGATGTTGCCTTTATGAGCAACATGATTACCCCTCGCGAAGAGATCAACAACCTCACTACCAAAAATGAAAACTATCTGCTTGAGGTAGATGAACCTTTGGTTGTGCCTGTGGGCAAGAAAATTCGCTTCCTGGTGACTGCCGCCGACGTCATTCACTCCTGGTGGGTTCCGGCCCTGGCGGTGAAAAAAGACGCCATCCCCGGCTTCGTCAACGAAGCGTGGACGCGCATTGAAGAGCCGGGCATTTTCCGCGGCCAGTGCACTGAGCTATGTGGCCGTGATCATGGCTTCATGCCGGTGGTTGTGGAAGCCAAGAGCCAGGAAGATTACGACATCTGGCTGGCTGAGAAGAAAGAAGCCGCCGCTCAGGAAGCCGAGCTGCGCGAGAAGGATTGGACGCTTGAAGAGTTGATGGTGCGTGGCGAACAGGTTTATTCCCGTGCCTGTGCGGCCTGTCACCAACCAGGTGGCGAAGGTCTGCCGCCCATGTTCCCAGCCTTGAAGGGCAGCGAAATGGCGCTGACCGATATGCCAGCGCATATCGATATCGTCGTTAACGGCAAATCCGGTACATCCATGGCCGCCTTTGGCGCCCAGCTGTCTGAAACGGATATTGCTGCGGTTATTACCTACGAACGTAACGCCTGGGGCAATGACACCGGCGAGATCGTCGCACCGCTCGACATCCTCAACTTCAAAAACGGCCAATAGGAGACCATCATGAGTGCAGTGATCGATCACCATCACGCCGACCATGCCCATGGTCCGGCCAAAGGTTTGATGCGTTGGGTACTGACCACTAACCACAAGGACATCGGCTCGATGTACCTGTGGTTCAGTTTCGCCATGTTTTTGCTTGGCGGCTCGATGGCCATGGTTATCCGCGCCGAATTGTTCCAGCCCGGCCTGCAGTTGGTGCAGCCGGAATTCTTTAACCAGATGACGACCATGCACGGCCTGATCATGGTCTTCGGTGCGGTTATGCCGGCGTTTGTCGGCTTGGCCAACTGGATGATTCCGATGATGATCGGCGCGCCGGATATGGCCCTGCCGCGCATGAACAACTTCAGTTTCTGGTTGTTGCCCGCAGCCTTCGGTCTGCTGGTATCGACGCTATTCATGGAAGGCGGTGGCCCGAACTTCGGCTGGACCTTCTACGCACCGCTGTCGACCACCTACGCACCACCGAGCGTGACTTTCTTCATTTTCGCCATTCACTTGGCGGGTATCAGCTCGATCATGGGCGCGATCAATATCATCGCGACCATTCTCAACCTGCGTGCCCCCGGTATGACGCTGATGAAAATGCCGCTGTTCGTCTGGACCTGGCTGATCACTGCCTTCTTGCTAATCGCGGTAATGCCGGTGCTGGCAGGCGTGGTGACCATGATGCTGATGGATATTCACTTTGGCACCAGCTTTTTCAGCGCCGCTGGCGGTGGTGACCCGGTAATGTTCCAGCATATTTTCTGGTTCTTCGGTCACCCCGAGGTGTACATCATGATCCTGCCGGCCTTCGGCGCGGTCAGTGCGATCATCCCGGCCTTCAGCCGCAAGCCGCTGTTCGGTTATACCTCGATGGTCTACGCCACCGCAGCAATTGCGTTCCTGTCCTTTGTGGTCTGGGCTCACCACATGTTTACTGTGGGCATCCCGCTGACCGGCGAGTTGTTTTTCATGTATGCCACGCTGCTGATTGCCGTACCCACCGGGGTCAAGGTCTTCAACTGGGTGAGCACCATGTTCCGCGGCTCGCTGACCTTTGAAGCACCGATGCTGTTTGCCGTCGCTTTCGTGATTCTGTTCACCATCGGTGGCTTCTCCGGGCTGATGCTGGCGATTGCCCCAGCAGACTTCCAATATCACGATACCTACTTCGTGGTCGCCCACTTCCACTACGTACTGGTGCCCGGTGCGATCTTCGGCATCTTTGCCTCGGCCTACTACTGGCTGCCGAAATGGACCGGCCACATGTATGACGAAGTACTGGCCAAGACGCATTTCTGGATGAGCTTTGTCGGCATGAACCTGGCGTTCTTCCCGATGCACTTTATCGGGCTGGCCGGCATGCCGCGGCGGATTCCGGACTACAACATGATGTTCGCCAACTTCAACATGATTTCGTCGATCGGCGCCTTCATGTTTGGCGCGACGCAGTTGCTGTTTTTGTTCATCGTCATCAAGTGCATCAAGGGCGGACCCAAGGCAGCAGCCAAGCCATGGGACGGCGCAGAAGGCCTGGAGTGGACAGTCGCATCGCCTGCTCCTTACCACACCTTCAGCACACCGCCTGAAGTGAAGTAGGAGGACAGGTCATGAGCGAAGGCATCAGCACAAAACGTCTGGTTAGCCGTCTGCTGTTTCTGGTGGTCGGCATGTTCGGCTTCGGCTTTCTGCTGGTGCCTATCTATGACGTGATGTGCGAGGCCTTCGGCATCAACGGCAAGACCAACTCCAGCGCCTACCAGGGCGGTGATGGTGGCGTCGACCTCGACCGATCGGTACGTGTGCAATTCATTTCTACCAACGCTGAAGGCATGGTCTGGTCATTTGGTCCACAGACCAATGAGCTGACACTGCACCCTGGCGAAACCCACGAGATGATCTTTACTGCGCACAACCCGACCAGCAAGCCGATGATCGCCCAGGCGATTCCCAGCGTCTCGCCGTCCAAAGCTGCCGCGTATTTTCACAAAACCGAATGCTTCTGCTTTACCCAGCAAATGCTGCAACCGGGTGAAACCGTGGAAATGCCTGTGCGTTTTATCGTAGACCGCGCCCTGCCCGGCGAGGTGCACAGACTCACGCTGTCCTACACCCTGTTTGACGTAACTGAGCGCATGGCCGCGAGCTTCGATCTCGATCTGGCCGCGCTGCACAGCAACTGACTTTTGACTGCCTGATAAGGAGAACAACAGATGGCGAGTCACGACACATCTTCAACGCATGAAGCCTATTACGTACCGGCACAGAGCAAATGGCCGATAGTCGGCTCCATCGGCCTGCTGACATCGGTCTTCGGTGCCGGCACGTTGATGAACTCCAATGGCGAGAGTGGTCTGCTGATCCTGCTGGCCGGCGCACTGATCATCACCTGGATGTTCTTTGGCTGGTTTGGCAACGTTATTACCGAGAGTCACCAGGGCCTCTACAGCGCGCAGATGGATCGCTCCTTCCGCATGGGCATGGGCTGGTTTATCTTTTCCGAAGTGATGTTCTTTGCTGCGTTCTTTGGTGCGCTGTTTTATGTGCGTACCTTCGCCGGCCCCTGGTTGTCGGGCGAAGGCGACAAAGGTATCAGCAACATGCTCTGGGAAGGCTTTCAGTATACCTGGCCGCTGATGACCAACCCTGACCCGAATGCCTTCCCCGGCCCACAGGAAATCATCAGCCCCTGGCAGCTGCCGCTGCTCAATACCATTATCCTGATCAGCTCCAGTGTCACCGTCACCTTTGCCCACCACGCCCTGCGTGCCGGCAAACGTGGCGCCCTGAAGAACTGGTTGTTGCTGACAGTGGTGCTGGCGGTGGTGTTCCTCGGCCTGCAGATTGCCGAGTACGTGCATGCCTACAAGGATCTTGGGCTGACGCTCAACTCGGGCATTTATGGCGCGACCTTCTTTATGCTTACTGGTTTCCACGGCGCCCACGTGTTTATGGGGACACTGATACTCACGGTGATGCTGGTGCGGGTGCACAAGGGGCATTTCACCCCGGAAAACCATTTCGGTTTTGAAGCGGCCAGTTGGTACTGGCACTTCGTCGATGTAGTCTGGGTCGGCCTGTTTATCTTTGTCTATATTTTCTGACCCACTGGCTGGCCCCGCCCGGGGCCAGCTTTAGTGCAGCCAGGGCGTATTCCAGGCAAACTGACCGGACCAGAAGCCGTAGGCAATCAGCAGCATTATCGCAACCGTCAGACCAATTCGCACACTCAGTGCAGTGACCAGACGACCTGATCCGTTGGTATCCTTGACCAGAAAGAACAGGCCGCTGAACAGGCTGACGACGATCGCCAGTAGCAAGGCCAAGATGACCAGTTTCAACCACATAATTGAATATCCATGCTTGTTGGGGTTGGTGCATTATAGACCCTGTTGTTAATCAAGGTTGCCATGTCTCATTCCGCCAAACGTTTCGCCCCCGGCTGGCCACTCTGGATATTCCTGCTGGCCTTTTTGCCGTTGCTGGTCACCCTCGGCTTCTGGCAACTTGAGCGTGCCGAAGAAAAGCGCCAAATGCAGGCGCAGATGGACGCCAACCGCAGTGCAGTGGCCGAAACGCTACTGGAATTGCAACAGCAAACCGATCCCAGCTGGCGACCTCTGTACCTGCAGGGCCAATTTGATCCCGAGCGCATCTGGCTATTGGACAACCGCATTCGTGGTGGCCAGGCCGGTGTGGAAGTGCTGCAGATCTTTGATGATCAGGCCTCAGGGCTCAGCTTGATCGTTAACCGCGGCTGGATAGCCTGGCCAGACCGGCGCCAGCACCCCTCGGTGAGCACCCCAGAACATAGCGTGCAGCTTGACGCCGAGGCGCTGCCCGGCGCAGAGCAAGGCTTTACATTGGGGCAAAGCAACGGCACCTCCGGCTGGCCCAAACTGATTTCGCGCCTGGATCTGGCGAGCATGGGCATGGACGCACAACGCCCCCTGCTCGACTGGACTGCGCGCCTGAAAACCGGCAGCCAGGCGGCCTTTACGCTGGACTGGCCGGCCCTACCCATGACCGCAAGCAAACATATTGCCTACGCGGTGCAATGGTTTGCGCTGGCGATAGCATTGCTGGCACTCTTTATCTGGGCTGGATTCCAGCCCGAACATCGGGGGAATAACAATAATGAGCAGTAGCGACACAACACCCGTTCAGCCAGGTAAACCGCGCGGTCAGCTCAAGCTGCTGGCGATCTTTGCCGTGGTGCTAGGCCCGATTCTCGTCGCGGGCGTCATGGCCAAAATGGGCTTTATGCCGCAGAGCAATACCAACCGCTCCGATTTGGTCGAGCCGCACATCCTACTGGAAGACTGGCAATTGGCGGTCGAGCCTGTTGGTTACGGCTCGCCCTGGCGCATTCTGGTCACCAGCCCGCAGGATTGCCTGGATGCCTGTATGGCGCTGCTGCATGAGGCCCGGCAGATCAACGTTGCCCTCGGCCGTGAGGCTGGTCGCGTGGAGCATATGCTGGCCCTGGCAGCCCAGCCCACGGCAGCGCTACAGCAGCAGCTTGAGGCTGAGTATCCACGCCTGAGCCGCAGCATGCTGGATGCCGGCGCCTACCAGACGAGTCTCAGCAAGCATCCGCAGGAATGGCAGCAGGGCCCGCAATTATGGGTAGTCGACCCGCTGGGGCGGGTGGTGTTGCATCAGGATGCTGATAAACCTGGGAAGCAATTGCTCGACGATCTGAAACATCTTTTGAAAGTATCCAAGGTAGGATAAAGGTCATGCGTAAACCAGGTTACCTGTTTGCCGTAGGCGCTCTGGCGCTGGGTTTTGTGGTGGTGATTCTCGGCGCATACACCCGTCTGGTGCACGCCGGCTTGGGCTGTCCAGACTGGCCCGGTTGCTATGGTTTTCTCGGCGTTCCGCGGAGCGATAGCGCCATCCAGATTGCCGAGATGCGCTTTCCCGATGAACCCGTGGAAGTCTTCAAGGCCTGGGCCGAGATGGTTCACCGTTATGCTGCGGGTGTGTTGGGGCTGGTCATACTGGGTCTGGCATTGATGAGTCTCCGACAAAAGCGGGTGCCGGGTTATCCGGTGGGCCTGAGCTTCGGCCTGCTGTTACTGGTTATCTGTCAGGCCCTGTTCGGCATGTGGACTGTCACGCTGAAGCTATGGCCGCAGGTAGTGACGGCACATCTGCTCGGTGGTTTCGCCACCCTCAGCCTGCTGCTGTTGCTTTGCCTGCGCCTGCATGGTGGCTTTCACCCCATGGGCCCAGCCCAGGCTATCGCCAGACTGCGTTTCTTTGCCCGGCTAACGCTCCTGGTAGTAATCGCCCAGATCACTCTCGGGGGCTGGACCAGCACCAACTACGCCGCCGTCGCCTGCGTGGACTTTCCCACCTGCCACGGCGAGTGGTGGCCAGACATGGACTTTGCTGCAGGCTTTCACCTGTTCCACGAAATCGGTCCAAACTATCTGGGCGGTATGCTGCTCGGTGAAGGTCGCACAGCGATTCACTTTACCCATCGGCTCGGCGCCATCGTGACCAGCCTGTTTGTGCTTCTCTTGGCCTGGAAGCTAATGGATCGCCGCATGCCCAAGTTGGCCGGTTTGCTGACGCTGGTGCTGATAACTCAGGTGGGCCTGGGCATCACCAACGTGCTGGCGCATTTGCCGCTGGCAGTCGCCGTTGCGCACAATGCCATGGGTGCCACACTGCTGCTCGTGGTGGTGGCTATCAACTATCGCTTGCGTGCGCCTGCCGCAGATGCCATTTTCAGTAGCGAGAGGTCTAGCTCAAGGCTGGCCAGCCGCTAATGGCTGGCGCATACTGGCGCAGGCTGTATAGAACAAGGCTTACAAGAAGAACAATGACAGGCGCCGCAGGCGTCGGGGGAAGCACTGATGACCGTTATGAGCAACACTGCACAGGCGAGCGCCGGATGGCGCGACTATCTGGAGCTGACCAAGCCCAAAGTCGTGGCACTAATGATCATCACCTCGGCCATCGGCATGCTGCTGGCCACCGAAGGCATGGTGCCCTGGAGCGTGTTGCTATTGGGTAATCTGGGTATCGCCCTGTGCGCTGGCTCAGCCGCTGCGGTCAATCATGTGGTGGACCGGCGCATCGACATCCATATGGCGCGCACCCAACGCCGGCCTTTGGCCCAGGGCCGGGTCAACCCGCTGCATGCGCTGATGTTCGCACTGGTGCTTGGCGTCGCCGGCATGCTCATCCTGCTGCAGTGGATCAATGCATTGACTGCCTGGCTAACACTGGCCTCCCTGCTCGGCTATGCGGTCATCTATACCTCATTTCTCAAACGCGCCACACCCCAGAATATCGTTATCGGCGGGCTCGCCGGCGCAGCCCCGCCCTTGCTCGGCTGGACCGCTGTTACGGGCCAGATCGATGCTGAAGCCCTGCTGCTGGTACTGATCATCTTTGCCTGGACGCCGCCACACTTCTGGGCGCTGGCCATCCACCGCAAGGAGGAGTACGCCAAGGTCGACATTCCCATGCTGCCGGTGACCCACGGCGTGCGTTATACCAAGCTGCACATTTTGCTCTACACCTTTATTCTGCTCGCCGTTAGCATGCTGCCCTATGTCATCCACATGAGCGGCATCATCTATCTGACTGTGGCACTGGTACTTGGCATACGCTTTATCGACTGGGCCTGGGCGATGTGGCGCGATAGCCGCCCACATGCAGCGATCAAGACCTTCAAATTTTCGCTTTGGTATCTGTTATGGATATTCGTCGCGCTGCTGGTTGATCACTATGTTGGAGTTGTCGGATGGCTTTAAGCGGCGTACAGAAAACGGTTCTGGTGACCCTGGCTGCAATTGCCTTGGTTATAGGTGCGGTGGTCAATAAAGTAAGCCGCCCGGCGGTGCTGGACCGGGAGCAATTATCCCAATCCGGGATTTTCCTGTTCGACAGTCCGCGGGGCATTCCAGAAGTCGACATGCTCTCTGCCGCTGGCGGCAATTGGGGCAAGCAGGACCTGATGGGGCAATGGGACTTGCTGTTCTTCGGCTATACCTTCTGCCCGGATATCTGCCCGACTACCATGGCCGAGCTCAGGCAACTGGTCGGTGCGCTGCCGGAAGCCTCTGCTAAACAGCTGCGAGTGACCATGGTCAGCGTCGACCCTAACCGCGATACGCCCGAGCAGATGCAGCAGTATCTGGGCTTCTTCAAAGCCGATTTTCACGGCGCGACCGGGGATCCCCAAGAGCTGGCTAAGCTGGCTCGGGCGCTGTCCATCGCCTATATAGAGCCGGACACCAGCAGCGATAATTATCTGGTCGACCACAGCGGTCAGGTGGTGATCGTCAATCCGCAAGGCCAATACGTCGGGTTCTTGCGGCCCCCGCTCAAGCCCGAGGAACTAAGCCAGTGGCTGCCGCGGATCATGAATCCCTAACCGGCACGCCCTTGTCAGCCATCTGAGCTGTTGCCGGTCCGCTGGCAACCGCCTTGTCACTCGCCAGACGAATCACTTTACCGGGCTTGCCCGTTACTCCGTCCGCCTGGCCGTCCTTCTGTGATCCTGCCCGCGCCATGCTGAGCAATACCGGAATCAACTTGCCTTCGGTAAGACCGGCCCAGAAACGCCGCGGCATATGGCCCTGCATGACCTTACGGTTCAGCCGGGCCGGGTTGAAGGTGCTGGCGTAGTAGGTCTCCCACAGCGCATCGTCCTTACCCCGCACCGCCTCGGCACGTGCTCGCCAGTCCGGCGGACAGGGCTGACGATAGTGCAACTGCTGGCCGTCGTACCAGACCGCATCGCGGGGTGTAGCGATCAACCAGCGTTGGCGGCCGAGACGTTCGGCGAAATGCATACTGGTGCTGGCGAGAATGTCATGCGCAGGTTCATGCCAGGCAACGTAGTCCAGATCTGGGTCGGCCGGCAGCGGGTGAAAGCGCAAAAACGCATGCAGATGATGGGCTTCTCGACTGGCTGCTTTTATCCGCCGTTGCAGCTCGCTGCCATCCGGGTCGCCGGCCAGCATGGCCTGACATTCACCCTTGACTACCCGCCAGAGAATTCGATACAGCAGGTTCCAGCGCCCCGCCGTGCGGTAGCGGGAGGCGCTCTTGAGCGCCGCGAGCAAAGCCGCAGGCACACGTAGCGTTGGAGCCGGAAGGCTATAGGCGGACAACGGCTCGGCGGCAAACAGCTGCGGATTACTTTCGTCCTCCCAGACCACCGCATGCGCTGGTACACCCTGAATCAGCAAGTCTCGAGCCTGATCGCGCCAGCGCTCAAAGTCGTCTTCACAGCAAAGTACGCGCATGCTATTACCTCAGGCCCAGAGCGCCATCTGCGCGGGTTGGTCGCTCAATTGCTGGCGCAGTTGGCTGGACTCGACCGTGTCCTGACGCGGGCGATAATCGCTGGTGACGATAAAGGGCCGCGCCTTGTCCATCACGCAGCGCATGCGCAGCAGATCTTCAAAACGTATGCGCTTAAGCCTCCGCAGGCTGACGATGCGCTGCGCAGAGCGAATCCCGATGCCCGGCACACGGGCTATCATCGCTGGCTCGGCCAGATTCAGATCAACTGGAAACAACGCGCGATTGACCAGCGCCCAGGCCAGCTTGGGGTCGATATCCAATGGCAGATTGCCCTGCGCGCCGATCAGCTCGCCGGCCTTGAAACCGTAGCTGCGCAGCAGAAAATCCGCCTGATACAAGCGGTGCTCACGCAGCAATGGCGGAGCCTGAAAGGGTACCGAGGAAGGACTATTGGGAATCGGGCTGAACGCCGAATAGTAGACCCGGCGCAAGCGATAATCGCTGTACAGTGCTTCAGCAGTATGCAGTATGCGACTGTCATCACTGGCGTCAGCACCCACGATCATCTGCGTGCTCTGACCGCCAGGGGCGAACTTGGGAGCGCGCTTATCCGCACGCGATTCATTAGACGCGCTGTCTATGGTCGCCATTGCGCCGGTGATGCTGCCAATCTGCTTTTCCGGCGCCAGCTGGGTCAAGCTATCGGGGCTCGGTAGTTCGATATTCACGCTGAGTCGGTCAGCATAACGTCCGGCCTCCTCAATCAACGCCGAGTCTGCCTCGGGTATGGTTTTGAGGTGAATATAGCCGCGAAACTGGTGCTCTTCGCGCAACAGCCGGGCCACGCGAATCAGCTGCTCCATGGTGTAATCCGGTGATTGGATAATGCCCGAGCTGAGAAACAGACCGCTGACGTAGTTCCGCTGGTAGAAATCCAGCATCAGCTTGACCACCTCTTCCGGCATAAAGCGCGCCCGCGGCACATCACTGGAGCGGCGGTTAACGCAGTACTGGCAGTCGTACAGGCAGAAGTTGGTCAACAGAACCTTCAACAGTGACACGCAGCGACCATCCGGCGTGTAGCTGTGACAAATGCCCATGCCATTGGTGGCACCGATACCTTCCTTGCCCTTGGAGCTGCGCTTGGGTGCGCCACTGCTGGCACAGGATGCGTCGTACTTCGCGGCATCGGCCAGAATGGTGAGTTTTTCAATCAGCTCCATGTCACGCCCTTTAGCTGTATATACATACAGCATAAGCGTTGCAGCGACATTGCTCAACTAGCCTGCGTAGTTGGTTACATAACGGCAGAGCAACTGCGTTAATGCGGGCCCTGAAAAAGCTCGCCTTCGATCACCAACACTGTTCGCCCTTCTGGCTTGCGCGGTAGATCCCAGCCGCCGGTCAGCGCGCCAAACGACGGCAATACACTGACCCGCTCGCGAAACCAGAACACGGGCGCGCACAATCGGAACGGGGGAAGACGACTCAGGCCCGGCGCGGCACGCTGACGGCGAGCATAAAGAACAGCGCGGCGCAGACCACGATCGACGGGCCCGCTGGCGTATCCAGGTTCCATGACATCGCCAACCCGCCAAGTACCGCCAGACATCCTAGCAGGCTCGCACCCATGGCCATCTGCTCCGGGGTACGTGCATGACGCTGCGCCGCCGCCGGGGGAATAATCAGCAGCGAGGTAATCAGCAGCACGCCAACGATCTTCATCGCCACCGCAATCACAATAGCGATCAGCAGCATCAACGCCAGCCGAATCGCCGTGACCGGCAAACCTTCAACCCGCGCCAGCTCCTCATGCACAGTGACCGACAACAGCCGCCGCCAGAGCAGCGTCAGCAGCACCATGACGATCAGCAGCCCACCCAGCATCCAGTACAGATCCTCACGGCCGATAGCCAACAGATCGCCAAATAGATAGGCCATCAGATCAACGCGTACGTTATCGGTCAACGCCAGCACCACCAGACCCAACGACAGGCTGCTGTGCGCCAGGATGCCGAGCAGCGTATCACTGGCTAACCACTGCTTGTGCTGCAGCGCGACTAGCAACACGGCAAGCAGCACGCAGCCTAGGGTCACGGCGAGAGTAAGATTGATATCCAGCAGAATACCCAGGGCGATACCCAGCAACGCCGAGTGCGACAGGGTATCGCCAAAGTAGGCCATGCGCCGCCAGACCACGAACGAACCTAGCGGGCCAGCGACCAGTGCCAACGCAAGACCGGCCAGCAGAGCGTAAATCAGAAAGTCAGGCATGCTTGCAGTCGGGTCCATGCTGATGGGTGTGCGGTGCGTGTGGTTTATGGGAAGCCGACGCTTCGACCACCTCACCATGCAGATCATGATCGTGGTCATGGTGGTGGTTATAGACCGCTAGCGCGCTGGCCTGCTCGCCGAACAGCGCGACAAAAGCCGGGTCCAGGCTGACCTGCTCCGGATGCCCGGAACAGCACACGTGGCGATTCAGGCAGACCACGGTGTTGGTGGTCGCCATGACCAGATGCAGATCATGCGAGACCATCAGAACGCCGCAGTTGTAGCGGTCACGCAGGCGGGTAATCAGTTGGTACAACTCAATCTGGCCGTTCACGTCCACGCCCTGCACCGGCTCGTCCAACACCAGCAGGTCTGGATTGCGCAGCAGCGCCCGCGCCAGCAGGATACGTTGCAGCTCACCGCCAGATACCTGTTGCAGCGGGCGCTCGAGTAAATGCCCGGCGCCGACATCGTCCAGCGCCTGCACTGCATCGGCGCGCTTGGCGCCCGGTGCCAGCAGCAGAAAGCGCATGACCGTCAGCGGCAGGGTTGCATCCACCTGCAGCTTCTGCGGCATATAGCCGATACGCAGGCGTGGCTGGCGATGCACCTTGCCCGAATCCGCCTTGAGCAAACCCAATACGACCCGCACCAGGCTAGTTTTACCCGCGCCATTGGGCCCAATCAAAGTAACGACTTCACCGCGTTTGACGCTCAGACTGACCGATTCCAGTACGGGATTGCCGTGCAACCGCAGGCTGACATTGCTCAGGCTCAGCAGTGGCTCGCTCATGCTGCCGCCTGACACTGCGCGCACAGGCCGGTGATTTCCACCGTCTCGCCCTCGACCTGAAAACCAAAGCCCTTGGCACTGGCGGCAATGGCGGCCTGAATGGTGCTGTTGTCTAATTCAATAGCGATATGGCACTGCCGGCAGATCAGAAACTGGCCCTGATGCTTATGCTCCGGACTGGCGCAGCCGATAAAGGCATTCAGCGAGGCGATGCGGTGAACCAGCCCTTGATCTAGCAGAAAGTCCAGCGCTCGATAGACCGTCGGCGGTGCCGCCCGGCGACCATCTTCCCGGGCCAGGGTATCGAGGATGTCATAGGCGCCCAGCGGCTTGTGGCTGTCCCAGACCAGCTCCAACACACGCTTGCGCAGCGCAGTAAAACGCACCCCAGCGCGCGCGCACAATAGTTCGGCGGCCGCCAGCGCATCATGTACACAAGCATCGTGGTCATGCGGTTGGTGCGGGTCGTGGGGTAGGCTGAGGTTGCTCATCGCGGGCGGGCCTTAAAAAAGGGAGTCTGGTCAATGGCTTTACTGCTGTTATCATATAACAATTATGCCCCCGGAGGTACGTCCATGCTGTTGCGTTCATTGCTCATGCTGCTCTGCAGCCTGGGCCTGTCTTTCTCTGCGCTGGCTGACAGCGCCAAGGTGCTCACGACGATTAAACCGCTACAGCAGATCGCCGCTGCGGTGATGGAGGGCGTCGACACCCCCGCAGTACTACTTCCACCTGGCAACTCGCCGCACAATTATGCCCTGCGGCCATCAGACCGGCGCGCACTGCTGGATGCAGAGCGCATCTACTGGATAGGCCCCGAACTGGAACTGTTCCTCAAGAATGTGCTGGAACGGCAAGGCAATGCCCAGGCGCTGCTACATTTACCCGGCATGCGGGTGCGGGAGCAACTGCAGTCGATCAATTTCCTGGAAGACGAGGGCGCTCGCAGCCACAGTCATGACCATGGGCATAAGCATGATCACGGCTCGCTGGACGCACATATCTGGCTGTCCCCGGACAACGCGCGGCACATCGCGCGTTTCATCGCTGAGGATCTGACCAGCGTGTATCCACAGCAGGCTGATCGGCTGCATACCAATGCCGAGGCCTTTGCCGAGCGCCTTACAGCGCTGGATGCGCGCCTGAAAGCACGGCTGGAGCCGTTGCAGGACCGCGCCTATTTCGTCTTCCATGATGGTTACGGCTATTTCGAGGATCACTACGGTTTGCGCCCACGCGGCATTTTCAGCCTGTCCCATGAGGTGCAACCCGGTGCACGGCATATCAACCTGCTGCGCCAACAATTGCAGAAGGCCGGCGCCAGCTGCGTGTTTACCGAGCCGCAGTTCACTCCGCGCCTGGTCGACAGCCTGACCCAGGGCCTGCCAGTTGAACTAGGTGAACTGGATCCGCTGGGTGGCGCTATTGATGTGTCTGCACAGGGCTACGAGCAAACCTTGCAATCACTTGCCGAGCATCTGGCCGGGTGCCTGGAGAAGCTGTGATAAACAGCCGCAGCTAGCCGCGGCGAGTTGCCTGCGAGGCCTGCATCACCCGCTCGGCGGGAACCCGTAATTGCTGGAAAAGGTAGGCTTTGAATTTGGCCGACCAGGGCTGGCGCTCTATTGCACCCGCCATACAGGCCAGCCAGGCGTCACGCTCGGCCTCGTCAATCTGCCAATGCGCATGGAAGCTGGGCAGATTGATCTGCCCGTAACGCTCCAGATACAGCCGCGGTCCACCCAGCCAGCCGCATAAAAAACGTGTGAGTTTATCCCGCGCCGCGCTCAAATCCGCTGCGTGCAGTTTACGCACCGCCGCAGCGTCTGGCCGTTCATCCATTATTCGGTAGAAGTCGTCCACTAACTGACGTACCCCTTCATAGCCGCCGGCAGCCTGAAATGAAGCGTCTTGTTGCCCGTATTGCAGCATCTGCGTGTCTACCTCTATATGATTAATGCAGCGTAACAGCGATCCCGAAATGCCAAGGTAAAAATTCGCGACGGCAAACTCTGCCTGCGGCTTAGCATTGCGCACCGGCTTTGTTTCGATGTAACGACAGGGCAGCATCAGGCCAACCCTTTTACCCGAGATAACCAACATGACCCTGCGTATCGGCATTGACTTGGGCGGCACTAAAACCGAGCTCGTAGCGCTCGACACTGCGGGCCAAGAGCACTACCGCATTCGCGCGCCGACACCTTCCCACGACTATGCGGCGCTGATCGCCGGGATAGTCGCGCTGGTGGCCGAAGCCGAACAACAGCTCAGCAGCATTGCCAGCATTGGCATAGGCACGCCCGGCTCACCGTCTCCCGCTACCGGGTTAATGCGCAACGCCAATACCCAATGCCTGAACGGCAAGCCTTTGCAACAGGACCTGAGTCACGCGTTACAACGCGAGGTGCGTATCGCCAACGATGCCAATTGTTTTGCCCTATCCGAAGCGATTGACGGCGCCGGGCGAGGCGCACAAGTGGTCTTCGGCGTCATCCTCGGTACCGGCACCGGCGGCGCTGTGGTGATCAATCAGCAGGTCCTGAAGGGGCACAATGCCATCGCCGGCGAATGGGGCCACAACCCGCTGCCCTGGCCAACGCCAGAAGAGCTGTCGGGCAATCCCTGCTTTTGCGGTAAACGCGGCTGTATTGAGACCTTTGTCTCCGGCACCGGCTTCGCCAGGGATCATCAGTTACACTCTGGGGAGACGCTGTCTGCCCTGGAAATCACCCAGTGCGCCAACGCCGGCCAGCCCCAGGCTTTGGCATCGCTGGAACGCTACTACGACCGCCTGGCCCGCGCCCTGGCCAGCGTGATCAATCTACTGGATCCGGAGATAGTGGTATTGGGTGGCGGCATGTCGCGCTTTGAACCGCTGTACTCCGAGCTGCAGCGGCGCTTGCCCGACTATGTGTTCTCCGACTGTTTCACCACGCCGGTGGTGCCAGCAGCACATGGGGATGCCAGTGGGGTGCGCGGTGCGGCGTGGTTATGGCCAAGTTAAAGCGCTAAGGGCAACCCGATGCTCACTCGGCTATGGCCCTCCAGCACGCGCAGAAAATGCTCAGGTTCCTTGACCAATACACCACTTTGCCCACCATGCTGACCCGCCGCCAATTGACGCGACAGCCAGAAACGTAACGCGGCCAAGCCCAGCATATCAGGCCAGTGCTCAGCTTCCGCGGGCGTGAAACGGCGGAGGGCGGCGTAGCCAGCCAACAGCGCGTGGCCGCGGTCGGCGTCGAGCTGCTGTTGCGCGTCCAGACACCAATCGTTGACGCAGATGGCAACGTCATAGAGCGTCCAGCCACTGGCGGCGTTATAGAAGTCGATTACGCCACTGAGGTGGTGACCGTCGAACAGAACGTTGTCGCGGAACAGGTCGGCATGGAGTACCGCCTGTGGTAGATGCGGCGGCGTCTGCAGCCAGGTACCGATCACCCGTTGCAAGGGTGTTAGCAGTGACTGCTGCGCGACGCTGCACTGCTCAAGCTGTTCGCCAAGATGGCGCTGCATCCAATGCAGGCCCCGGTCGGTATCGCGTAGCAGGCCACTTTTTTCCGTGCTGTTGTGCAGGCGGGCCAGGGTCTGGCCGACAGCCTGGCAATGACTGGCATCCGGCTGGGCTATATGTTTGCCGGGCAGACGCGGCTGCAACAAGGCGGGACGACCGTTGAGCTGCTGCAGCGTCTGACCCTGCCGATCCGCCACGGCGTAGGGCACGGGTAGACCGTCTGCATGCAAACCCTCGAGCAACTCGATAAAAAACGGCAAATCATCCACCGGGCCTCGTTCGACCAGCGTCAGGACGAACTCACCCTGCTCACAACTGACGAAAAAATTGCTATTTTCGCTGCCGCCACTGATGCCTGCATAGCTCACTAGGCGGCCGAGATCATAGCGGGTTAAAAAAGCATCAAGCTCAGCCCGGCTGACCTCGGTAAATACTGACATGGACAACCCCTACCACTCGAAGATTTTCCACGACGGGATGCGCATGCCTTCCGGCTGGTCGGAACGGGCAAAATTGCCATCTTCATCGACTGCCACCAGATAATAGGGCGGACCCTTTTTGGGGGTAACCTTGATCGCATAAAGAAATCCGTTCAGACGGTACTCCTCAACGGTACGATCGCCTTCAGTGCGAATGGTTACCTCAGGCTCGCCTGGGGCGTCCTGTGCCTGTGCTGCCAGGCTGACCGACAGGGCCAGACCGATCACCGCCAATCCGCGGCCGAGAGTGCTTATCATGGTAAAGTTGTCCTATCGTGGAATGATGTTCTTATTCTAGCTTCTTTTACCCATGGAAATGTTGATCTGACGCATGACTGATAAAGCCCCCCTGATCCTGGTAGACGGTTCTTCCTACCTTTACCGGGCCTTTCACGCCCTGCCGCCACTGACCACGTCCAAGGGTCTGCCCACCGGCGCCGTCAAAGGCGTACTGAACATGCTCAACAGCCTGCGCAAACAGTACCCGCGCAGCCCCTTTGCGGTGGTCTTCGATGCCAAAGGCAAAACCTTCCGTGACGAGCTGTTCGAACACTATAAGTCCCATCGCCCGCCAATGCCCGATGACCTGCGCCTGCAGATCGAGCCGCTGCATGCCAGCGTCAAAGCCCTGGGCCTGCCGCTACTGTGCGTAGATGGCGTGGAAGCTGACGACGTTATTGGTACCCTGGCCCGGCAAAGTGCCGCAGCAGGTTGCCCGGTGGTGATTTCAACCGGCGACAAGGACATGGCGCAACTGGTTGATGAGCACATCACCCTGGTCAACACCATGAGCGGTACGGTACTGGATATTCCCGGCGTGCACGAGAAATTCGGCGTCGGACCGGAATGCATCATCGATTTTCTCGCACTCATGGGCGATAAGTCCGACAATATTCCCGGCGTACCGGGCGTCGGCGAGAAAACCGCCGCAGGTCTGATTACCGGCATCGGCGGCGGGCTGGACATGATCTATGCCAACCTCGACAAAGTCCCGGAGCTAGCCATCCGCGGCGCAAAGAAACTGCCGGAGAAGCTGCTGGAACACAAGGAGATGGCCTATCTCTCCTATCAACTGGCGACCATCAAGATCGATGTGGAGCTGGATATCCGTGCCGACGCGCTGATGCCGGGCAAGCCGGACCGTGAAGCACTGATGGCGCTGTACCAGGAACTGGAATTCAGAAGCTGGGTAGAGGATCTGTCGCGCGAGGCCAAAGCCGTCGCGCAGAGTGAGGCCAGCGCGCCCGTCGAAGCTACTGCTGCCGGGGTCACGGCGACCGAAGTCACGGCGACCGAGGTCAAATACGAGATCATTCTGGATCAGGCCGGCCTGGAACGCTGGCTCGACAAGCTGCGCAGCGCCGATCTGTTTGCCTTCGATACCGAAACCACCAGCATTCACGCGCAGAAAGCTGAACTGGTTGGCGTATCGCTGGCGGTCTCGGCCAATGAAGCGGCGTATATTCCAGTCGCCCACAGCTACATGGGCGTGCCGGACCAGCTCGACCGCGATGCCGTGATTGCCGCGCTCAAGCCGCTGCTCGAAGATCCCAACAAGGCCAAGGTCGGGCAGCACGCCAAATACGATATGAACGTGCTGGCTCACTACGGTATCGACATGCAGGGCATTGCCTTCGACACCATGCTTGAGTCCTACGTGCTGAACTCCACCGCCACCCGTCACGATATGGACAGCCTGGCGCTGAGATACCTGGGGCATAGCACTATTCATTTCGAAGACATCGCCGGCAAGGGCGCCAAACAGCTGACCTTTGACCAGATCGCGCTGGAGCAGGCCGGCCCCTATGCCGCAGAAGATGCCGAAGTGACCCTGCGCCTGCACCAGACGCTGTGGGCCAAGCTGGAAGCCGAGCCGAGCCTGGCTAAAGTCCTGCGCGAGATTGAAATGCCGCTGGTGCCGGTGCTGGCGCGTATCGAGCGTTACGGCGCGCTGGTCGATGCCAAGCTATTGGGCCTGCAGAGCATCGAGCTGGGCGACAAGATGGTTGCTTTGCAACGCGAAGCCTTCGAGCTAGCTGGCGAAGAGTTCAATCTGGGCTCGCCCAAGCAACTGGGGGCCATCCTGTATGAGAAGCAGGGTCTGCCGGTGATCTCCAAGACCGCCAAGGGCCAACCCTCGACGGCCGAAGCGGTACTCGCCGAGCTGGCCGAGCAGGGTTTCGCGCTGCCGCAGGTCATCATGCAGTACCGCACCCTGAGCAAACTCAAGAGCACCTATACCGACCGGCTGCCGGAGCAGATCAACCCGCGCACCGGGCGCATCCACACCAGCTACCATCAGGCGGTGGCAGCCACCGGGCGGCTGTCCTCCTCGGACCCGAACCTGCAGAACATTCCGATCCGCACCGCCGAAGGGCGACGGATCCGTCAGGCCTTTATTGCGCCGAAAGGCTACAAACTGGTGGCGGCGGACTATTCGCAGATCGAACTGCGGATCATGGCGCATCTGTCCCAGGACCCCGGCTTGCTGCACGCCTTTCAGAACGGCTTGGATGTGCACAAGGCCACAGCAGCCGAGGTCTTCGGAGTGGAGCTGGAGGACGTCAGCACCGAACAGCGGCGCAAGGCCAAGGCCATCAACTTCGGTCTGATCTACGGCATGAGCGCCTTTGGCCTGGCCAAACAGATTGATGTGGATCGCAAGCAGGCCCAGGCCTATATCGACCGCTATTTCACTCGCTACCCCGGCGTACTGGGCTATATGGAACGCACTCGCGCTCAGGCCAGCGAGCAGGGCTACGTAGAGACGCTGTTTGGCCGACGCCTGTATTTGCCGGATATCAACGCCAAAAACCAGGCCCTGCGCAAGGGCGCTGAACGTACGGCGATCAATGCACCCATGCAAGGCACCGCAGCAGACATCATCAAGCGCGCCATGCTTGCAGTAGATAACTGGTTGGCGGAGTCAGGCCTGGACGCCCGCGTCATCATGCAGGTGCACGATGAACTGGTACTGGAGGTGCGCGAAGATCAGGTAGCGCTTCTCAGCGAAGGCCTGTGTAACCATATGGCCAACGCGGCGGAACTGGCTGTGCCGCTGGTGGTGGATGTAGGGGTGGGTGACAACTGGGACGAGGCACACTAAGACCCCGCCGAAACGCCTGATCCAGAGGCTTTGAAAAGTATTTTCAGGATTTCTGAATTTTTTTTGAACTAACGCGGAGCAGGGCCTGTCAGAATCTGTGAAAGGCCAGTCAAGCTTTTCATGCTCCTAGATGTGATTTAGTGTTGGCAGAATACCGGGTAATCTCTCCTAGCACGCCCGGTTATTAGACCTCGAACTTTCCCTCCCCATAGAAGTTCGAGGTTTTTTTTGCCCCGCAGTGATGGCTATTCGCCAGCCTTGTCGTCCTTGCTTTGCTCCTGACCTAACTCCTGACCCTGCTCCGCATCCAGCTCATCGTCGATTGCGTCTACCTCATCTTCCTCGGAGAAGAACCAGCTATCAAGAACGTTGTAAGCCTCCTCCAGGCCCTGACGCTTGGGCGCGGAAAACAGCTGAACCGAGGCGCGGTTGCCATATTCCTTACGCACAATGGTCTGCACTTTCAGCAGCGTGTTTTTAGCGGCGCCGAAGGCCAGCTTGTCGGCCTTGCTCAACAGAATATGTGCAGGCAGGCCACTAACATCGCTCCACTCGAGCATCATCCGGTCAAAATCCGACAGCGGATGGCGGATGTCCATTACCAACACCAACCCCACCAGCGAATGGCGCTCGGTCAGGTAAGCATCCAGATGCTGCTTCCAATGCTCCTTGAGCGCCAAGGGGACTTTGGCATAGCCGTAACCTGGCAGATCAACCAGGCGCCGCTGCTCGTCAAGACCAAAAAAATTGATCAACTGCGTACGCCCAGGGGTCTTCGACGTGCGCGCCAGGCGGGCATGGGTCAGGGTGTTCAATGCGCTGGATTTACCGGCATTGGAACGGCCGGCAAAGGCTACTTCGTAGCCGCGGTCCAATGGGCACTGGGTCACTTCGCTGGCGCTTTTGATAAAAGTGGCTTGCTGGCAGAGTGTGACCAGATGTTTTGTTGCGGATGGTGCTGAAGACATGGGAAATCCGTTACGCTGCGGGCTGATTGAGCTAGATGACGTTCACCTTGGCCATCAGCTTAGTATATACTGCTGCGGTTTTATAACGCGAAAGCTTACTGCGACGTTCTGTACATTGCGCCGCTCTCGCGCGACAGATAGCATTGGGACATAAGTTCCACCCCCACTGCTGTTGACTGTCTGACGTGGAATAAACGAGGCATGCTGTGGTGTCACACAAGGTCATCAGACCAGACACCCAGACAAGGCCCACTCTTTCAGCCGTAATTGGATTAGCCGATGAATAAATTACTCGTTAGCCTGGTGTTATCCCTCGGTATGGCCGGCTCGGCCTACGCGCAAGAAATACTCGTGGGCGACGCAGAAGCCGGCGCCGGCAAAGTGGCCATATGCGCCGCCTGCCATGGCCCCGATGGTAACAGCCTGTCTGCCGACTTCCCGAAGATCGCCGGCCTTGGCGAAAAATATCTGTATAAGCAGTTGAATGACATCAAGGCAGGAGACCGTGTCGTCATAGAGATGACCGGCATGCTGAACAACCTAGACGAGCAAGATCTGCGCGACATCGCCGCCTTTTACGACGGCCAAACGCATGCCCCAGGCGTAGCTAACGATGCCGAACTGGTTGCCCGGGGCGAACAGATCTACCGTGGCGGCGATCTGGCCACTGGCTTGCCAGCGTGCACCGGCTGCCACTCGCCGACCGGCAAGGGTAACGATCCGGCAGGCTATCCGCTGTTGAGCGGCCAGCATGCAAAATATATTGCCACGCAGTTGACTAGCTTCCGTGAGGGCGAGCGCGCAAATGATGGCGAATCGATGGTCATGCGCACCATCGCCAGCCGCTTGAGCAACAAGGATATCGAAGCGGTTTCCGCTTATATCCAGGGTTTGCGTTAAGCACTGCGCGCCACGTCGGACGTATGTTATGTTGCCGGTTGTTTCAACCGGCTTCACTTGAGGGGTGGCTTAGGTCACCCTTTTTTGTGCCGGGGAATTTTTTCATCCCGATCATAGTCATACCAACATAACAATTCAGTCGGAGAGAATTACATGCGCGTATTGATGACAGCAGGCCTGCTCTGGTTATTGGGTAGCTTTGCGCTACTGCAAGCACAGGAAGCAAACTACAAGGCTGGCGAACACTACATCGTGCTACCCGCCCCCGCCCCTACAGCCGACCCCGACAAGATCGAAGTGGCCGAACTGTTCTGGTATGGCTGCGGCCATTGTTTTGAATTTGATCCGATCATCAGCGAATGGAAAACGTCGCAGGCTGACGACGTGAGCTTTCGCTACGTCCCGGCGATGTTTGGCGGCGCCTGGAATACCCATGCGCAGTTGTTCTACACGGTAGAAAGCCTGGGCAAGCTGGAAGAAACTCACAGCGCCATCTTTGCCGCCATCCATCAGCAGAAAAATCGTCTGGCCGACGAGGGCGCGATGATCGAGCTGCTGGCCGACTACGGCGTTAGCGAAGAAGAGTTCAAAAAAGCCTGGGCCTCATTCGGCGTGCGCAGCAAGCTGGAGCAGGCCACCCGCCTGGCCAAAGCCTATCGCGCGACCGGGGTACCAACCCTGATCGTCAATGGTAAATACCGCGTTGAAGGCGCCATGGTAGGCGGCTTTTCCGAGATGCTGAAGGTCGCTGAGTTCCTCGTTGAACACGAGCGTCAGGCTCTTTAAGGCCAGCTCATGACCAAGCCCGCAGCTCCAAACCAACGCCGCTCCCTGCATGGCTTGATGCTGCCGGGCAATCTGCAGACCAATCTTCTGTGTGACTGCCCCGATGGCGCGCTGCCGGAAGTCCTGCGGCTGCTCAGCTTCAACATTCAGGTGGGTATCAATACGCAGAAGTATCACCACTATCTGACGCGCAGCTGGCAACATCTGCTGCCACATAACGGCAGGCACCATACACTGGGCGAGATTGGCAAAGTACTCAATGGCTTTGACTTGGTCGCCCTGCAGGAAGTGGATGGCGGCAGCATACGTTCCGGCTACGTCAATCAGGTAGAGCATCTGGCCCGCGAAGGTCAGTTCCCCTATTGGTATCAGCAACTTAATCGTAATCTTGGTCGCTTTGCCCAGCATTCCAACGGGTTGCTTAGCCGCTATGCGCCGGAACTGCTGGAAGACCATAAACTGCCCGGGTTCATGCCGGGCCGCGGGGCGATTCTGACCAGCTTTGGCAGTGGCGAAGATTCACTGCTCGTGGTGATGATGCACTTGGCTCTGAGCACCAAGGCCCGCGCCAACCAGCTCGCCTATATCCGTGAACGCATTAGCGACCACAAGCATGTGGTATTAATGGGCGATATGAACACTCATGCTGAAGACCTGCTGGAACACTCGCCGCTACGCGGCAGCAACCTGCACACGGCAACGCTACCTGGCACCTATCCGAGCTGGAAACCTGCGCGCGTGCTGGACCATATTCTGATCAGCCCGAGCCTGAGTATCGATCGGGTCGATGTGCTACCCAATGCCATTTCCGATCACCTGCCGGTATCCATGCATATCCGGCTACCGCCCCGGCTGTGCAAACCCAGTTAACGTTTTAAGCAAACGCCTGTGTCGAGCTAGCTAGTCATAGCACTGGTTTACCTTATAATCATCGGGTAAACCGAAGCAGGTATGCTCATGTCCGATAACCGCGCCCCTCTCACCGCCCCGCACACCAGCGATGTCAGCCCGTCAGTCAACCCGTCCGTGCAGGAAGAACTGCTCAAACGAGGACTGGTCAGGGTCAGCATTGCTGCAGACGGTATGGACCCGTTACTGGATAAGCGCTTGAAAGAGCTGCGTTTGGCTTTGCGTAGTGACGCCCCCCCGCAAATGCTTGCAGAGTTGATGCCGGACCTGGAGCGCGCCGTTCTCGCAGCCGATGACGCACGCCAGGAACGGCTGAAAAAGATTACTAGCGGGCTGCACTCGCTAATCCGCCAGTTGCAACAGCAGCCCGCTCCTGATGACATTTCCAAAGCTTTGCAGCAAATGGCCAAGCGCCTGGATAAACCCATTGGCTCCGCCTCGAGTGTGCCTGGGTTATTAGGCGAGGTGGTTAGCTTACAGGCCAGCACGCTGGGCGCGGAAACCCCCAGAGCCACTTCAGGCGGTCTCTGGTCGCGGATTTTTCGTAGCTCGGCAGCGGACCCCAGCACCAGCTCAAGCGCCGCCATAGCCGCAGAGCAAAACTCCCCGCTGGTAGCTGACGCAGCCGCCAAAGCGTCCGGGGAACCCTTTGGCGTGTTGGCGGGCGAGGAGCAGCATTACTCGCAGGTAGCCGCGCATATTGAGACCATATTGCTCAATCTGCTCGGCGAGCTGCAGGTTCTGGACAGCCAGCAAGCGCGCTGCGAGCAGTTGCGCGAGCGGGTCAGCAAAGGCCTGAACTGGTATGAACTGGCCGCCGCCATGGACGAGCTGGCAGCACTGGTATTGGGCGCGCAGCAGAGTCGCCAGGCGGATTTTGAGCGCTACTTGCAGCAACTCAACAGACGGCTGGCGCAGTTCCAGGGCAATATCGAACAAGCCCAAGATAGCTATATCGCCTCACGCGAGGTCGGCCGAGCCCTGGAGGGCACTATTCGCGGGCAGGTCCAGGGGCTGCACGTTGACGTGCGCCAGGCGACAGAACTGGAAAGCCTCAAGGCCAATGTCGAGGTACAGCTGGATGCATTGCTGAGCAATGTCGAGCAATCCAGACGACTGCGCGAAGACCGGGAAGCACTGGTGGCGGGGCAGCTAGAGACCATGGTCAAGCGTATTCAGGTCATGGAAGTGGAAGCGCAGACCTTCCGCAACCATCTGGAGGAGCAGCGCCAGCGCGCATTGATTGATAGCCTAACCGGTCTGGCGAACCGCGCCGGCCTACAGAAACGCATGGAAGAAGAGTTCGAACGCTGGCAGCGTTATGGCGGCGACCTGCTCATGGCGGTGCTGGACGTAGATCACTTTAAGTCGATCAACGATCGTTTTGGTCATCTGGCGGGCGATAAGGTGCTGCGTCTAATCGCCCAGCAATTGTCGCGGCGCCTGCGTAAAAGCGATTTCATCGGTCGCTTTGGTGGTGAGGAGTTTGTGCTGCTGTTGCCAGGCACATCCCAGGAGCAAGCTGCGATAGCGCTAGAGGCGCTGCGCCAAGGCATTGAAGAAAGTCCGTTTCATTTCAAGACGGAGCGGGTAACCATCACTATCTCGGTCGGCTTTACCGCGTTCAGACTCACCGATACATTGGATGACGTGTTCGGTCGTGCTGACCGGGCTATGTACCAGGCCAAGGAACAGGGTCGCAATCAGATCGTGCTAGCAAACTAACGTTGGTGGCACAGAACGCGGATTATTGAATAGCTAAGGCGTCTGCTTGCTCCGGCAGCTGTTGATGTAACGCCCTCCATGCTCATACTGAGCAACCTGCTTCGCGACATTAAACACCGCTGCATCGCACAGGAGCGGCATGTTAGGCTTCCAGTTGACCTTACCGGACAGGATCCGCCAGCATGCTCCTACGCGCACTGCCCCTTATCTGCTTGCTGTTATGGCTGTCCGGCTGCGCTAGCGGACTGAAGATCGATACCCGCTATGCCTCGGCCAACCATGACAGCCGGGTGCAGTACGTGGTGCTGCATTACACCTCCTCAGGCTTTGAAAGATCGCTCGATCATCTGCTAAATGGTGACGTCAGCAGTCACTACCTGATCGGGGCTCAGCCGCCGATTATCTACCGGCTGGTGGAGGAAGATCGCCGTGCCTGGCACGCCGGCGACAGTAGCTGGCAGGGCCGCACCTGGCTGAACAGCACCAGTATCGGTATAGAAATCGTCCATCCTGGCTACTCCGATACGGCCGATGGCCGCGTCTGGCATCCTTGGCAGCAAGACCAGATCAACGCCCTGATTCCGTTACTGCAGGATATATTGCAGCGTCACGGCCTGAGCCCGGAGCGGGTGGTCGGCCACAGTGATATCGCACCGCAGCGCAAGGTCGATCCTGGTCCGCTGTTTCCGTGGCAGCAGTTGGCCGCGGCAGGGGTCGCTATCTGGCCCGAGCAAGAGCGGGTGCAGCATTACCAGCGGATTTTGGGCGGCCAGACGCCCCCAACGGAATGGTTCGAGATGGCGCTGGAGCAGTTTGGCTACAGTCTGGCGCACACGCCGGAACAGCTCAACGGAAGTCGAAATGTGCTTGCCGCCTTTCAAATGCGCTTTCGACCGGCCCGCTTTGATGGCGTAGCCGATACGCAAACCGCAGCGATCCTCGCCGCACTGGTACCCCAGGCAGTCAACTCAACACTGTGGTGCATACCTGCAGCGGTCAACCCCATGCCCACTACCCCATCGGAATTACCAGCTTGCGAACAACCTCAGCCGGACTCGGTATGGCCGCAATAGGGTTAGCGGATTAGGACAGAAAGACTGGGGCGGAAAAACAGTCTCGGCGTATTCGGCAAAGCTCTATCGATCATTTAGATGCAGGAAAATGAACCACAATGCTTAATGGAATCTGGCTTAGTTTTTTCCTCGCCGCCTTCGCAGCAGCACTATGGCAATGGCTAGGTCTGGGCGATATTGAAGTATTCGGTCGGCTGGTAGCCGCCCTGTTTGACATGGCCCGCCTGAGTGTCGAGATCATTCTCGTGCTGGTCGGCACTATGACGCTATGGCTGGGCTTTCTGGCGATTGCCGAGAAAGCTGGCCTGATCCGCTTCCTGGCTCGGGTACTGGACCCGCTGTTTCGCCGATTGATGCCCGACGTTCCCAGTGGTCATCCGGCACTGGGGCACATCAGCATGAACTTCGCTGCCAATATTCTCGGACTGGACAACGCTGCGACACCCATCGGCATCAAGGCCATGCACTCACTGCAAAGTCTCAACCCCAGCAAAAACACTGCCAGCAATGCGCAAATTCTGTTTCTGGTACTCAATACCTCCTCGCTGACCTTGCTGCCGGTGACCATCTTCATGTATCGCGCGCAGCAAGGCGCGGCTGATCCTACCGCTGTGTTCCTGCCAATTCTGCTGGCCACCACCGCCTCAAGCCTGGTCGGGTTGTTCAGCGTTGCACTGATGCAAAGACTCAAGCTCTGGCACCCAGTGGTACTGGCTTATCTGATCGGCGGCGGCCTGGCACTAGGCTTGTTGCTGACGACGCTGGCCGGCATGTCGGCCCAGGCCATGGCCGCCACCTCTACGCTGGTCGGCAACCTGACGCTGTTCGGCATCATTATTGCCTTTCTGTCGATTGGTGCGTTACGCAAGGTGAATGTCTACGACACCTTTATCGAAGGGGCCAAGGAGGGCTTCAGCTTCACTATCTCATTGCTACCGTTTTTGGTTGCCATGCTGGTGGCGGTTGGCGTGCTGCGCGCCAGCGGTGTGTTGGATGCAGGGCTCGACGGTATTCGCTGGATGGTCGAGGGCCTTGGTTGGGACACCCGCTTTATCGATGCCCTACCCACAGCCTTTATCAAGCCGTTATCCGGCAGTGGCGCGCGGGCGATGATGATCGAAACCATGGATACCTTTGGCGTCGACAGCTTTGCGGCACTGATGGCCGCGACCTTCCAGGGCAGCACGGAAACCACCTTCTATGTACTGGCAGTGTATTTTGGCGCCGTGGGCATCACCAAAATTCGCCATGGCCTGGGCTGCGCTCTGTTAGCCGATCTGGCCGGCATGCTCACCGCTATCGGCGTATGTTACTGGTTTTTTGGTTAGGCGCTCCGGGCTGGACACTGATGCGTCTGAAAAGCGCACGAAGGTATTGCTCTCGCTTTTGTGATGGCTATCTGCACTGGTCGCGAGGCGCTGGATTGACTTTCTGTAGCCGGACATACCTCGCTACCCGGTATTCGCACTATTGGCCTGCCACTGCCCTGCGGGTGTGGCCGCACCCCTTGGCAGGCTGTTAAGCTGAATGCAACTCCCCATCGGAAAACCCAATGCCTGCTCCCCGCTTCGAACAGTTACACCGCCAACCCGGCCCGTTTTTTCTGGCACTGGGCGGTGCCGGCATGTTTGGCGCGAATTTTTATCTGTTCGGCTCTGGCGGGCAATGGATCGCGATTGATTGCGGCTTTGCGCTGCAATCCACCCCCGGCGGCAGTAATCAGGTATCGGTACCCAGCCTGCAAGCCCTGGAAAAATACGATATCAAGCTCTCAGCATTGCTGATTACCCACGGGCACGAAGACCATATTGGCGCTATTCCACACCTGTGGCGGCAACTGGATTGCCCAATGTACACGAGCCCGTTCGCCGCTCGACTGATCCGCAATAAGCTCGACCCCAATCTGACCTGGCCACGCCTGCACGAGATAAAACCGCTGGAACCCATCGGCATCGGCGCCTTCCAGGCCGAATGGATTCCGGTGACCCATTCGATCCCCGAGTCCCATGCGATTGTGCTGGAGGTTGCTGGCAAGCGGATTTACCACAGCGGCGACTGGAAACTGGACAGCGACCCGGTGGTCGGCGAGTTGACTGCCAAGGCCCGATTGCAAGCAATCGGCCGGGGCGGCGTGGATGTGATCATTGGCGATTCGACCAACGCACCCGTGGCCGGCGCCAGCCGCTCGGAAGCCGCAGTGCAGAACGGCCTGCAGGATGCGATCCGCCCCTGTCGCCAGCGGGTAATAGTAACCTGCTTTGCCAGCAACTTGGCGCGCCTGCATAGCCTGGCCGACATCGCCTTCGACGCGGGCCGCTATGCCGGGTTATTGGGCCGCAGCCTGCTGACCATGCACAGTGCTGGCCGCGCGCAGCAGTATCTGAAAGCCCAGCCGGGCTTTATCGGCCCTTGGGAGCTGGGCTTTTTGCCGCGTGAACAACAATTGTGGATCTGTACCGGCAGCCAGGGTGAGCCGGCCGCGGCGCTGGCGCGGCTGTCCAATGGTAGCCATCCGCATCTGAGCCTGGAGGCGGGTGATACGGTGCTGTTTTCCTCGCGCCTGATCCCCGGCAACGAAGAACCGCTGGCGCGCATCAAGGCCGGCCTGAAGGCGCAGGACGTGCAGGTGATCGACGATGACATGGCGCCGATCCATGCCTCCGGTCATCCACCCCAGGAAGACCTGCGCACACTCTATGGTTGGCTTAAGGCGCGCTATCTGCTGCCGGTGCATGGCGAACTGTATCACCAGAAGGCGCATATGGAATTCGGCCGCAGTCTGGGGCTGGGCGGGCTGGTGCCCAGTAATGGCGAGCTGATCGACCTCAGCGCCCAGCCGTGCAAGGTTGCCGATTTGCCCTGGGGTTTATTAGTGCCGAGCGGCAAGCATTAAGACTAGCTGCGTCAAAAAGCTTCCTTTACCTGCGCCCACATCATGCCCATTGCCAGTAGCGGGGCGCGCAAGTGTTTGCCGCCGGGGAAGGTCATGTGCGGCACCCGGTCGAACAGCTCAAAGCCGTTACTGGCTTGGCCGCTGATCGCTTCGGCAAGCAGCTTCGCCGCCAGGTGCGTGGCATTGATGCCGTGGCCAGCGTAGGCCTGGGCATAAAACACGTTGGGCTGCTCCGGTAGCTTGCCGATTTGTGGCAAGCGGTTGGCACCGATACCAATCATGCCGCCCCACTGGAAATCGATCTTCACGTTGTTCAATTGCGGGAACACACGCAGCATCTTGGGCCGCATATAGGCGGCAATGTCCGCTGGGTCGCGGCCAGAGTAATGGCAGGCGCCACCAAACAGCAGCCGATGATCCGCCGAAAAGCGGTAGTAATCCAAGGCCACACGCTGGTCGCAGACGGCCATATTCTGCGGCAGCAGGCTTCTGGCGCGCTCCTCACCCAGCGGCTCGGTGGCGATCACGTAACTACCCGCAGGCAGCACCTTGCCACTCAGCTGTGGCTGCAGATCGCGCAGGTAGGCATTACACGCGAGCACCAATTGACCGGCAGTGACTGTGCCATTGGCCGTGTGCACTTTGATCTTGGGGCCGTATTCGATGTGCGTGACCTGCGACTGCTCGAACAGCTGTACACCCAATTGCTGGGCCGCCGCAGCTTCACCCAGCAGCAGATTCAGCGGGTGCAGGTGTCCAGAGCCCATGTCAGTCATGGCGCCGGCATAAAGGTCGGAGCTGACCACCTGATGTACTTCAGTTGCGTCGAGAATGCGCATATCCGCCGCGTAACCCAGCCCGCGCAACTCTTCCATATCGGCCCGAAAGGCATCCAGATGTCGCGGCTTGTTCGCCAAATCGGCGTAGCCCCAGGTCAAATCGCAGGCAATATCGTGCTTTTCGACCCGACGCTTGACCAGTTGCACTGCCTCAAGCCCCATCAGCTTGAGCTCGCGCACGCCCTGCTCACCGAGCACATTGGTGAACTGCTCCAGACCATGGCCAACGCCGCGGATCAATTGGCCGCCATTGCGGCCGCTGGCACCCCAGCCGATCTGGCTGGCCTCCAGCAGCACTACCGACAGGCCGCGCTCGGCCAGTTCAATTGCAGTATTGACCCCGGTATAACCGCCACCAATCACGCACACATCCGCCTCTACCGCCCCGGCAAGGGGCGGGCAACTGAGGCGCATATTGCTGGAGGCGATATACCAGGAAGGGGCTGGTTGGTTCTGCGGAGTAAGAGCAAGCATCGAACGTCCCGTTTGAAATAGCGAATTAATGTAAATTAAATTTTACAAAGAATAGCATTAATCGCTTTCCGGTACAGGTATCGCTAGACTTTCCTTGATCTCTTCCATGACGATATAGCTCTTCGACTCCCGCACGCCGGGCAGTTTCAACAAAATATCGCCGAGCAATTTGCGATAAGAAGCCATTTCCGAAATGCGCGCCTTGATCAGGTAATCAAAGTCGCCAGACACCAGATGGCACTCCAGCACGTGCGGCAACTTGATGGCCGCACGGCGAAACTCGTCAAAGATATCCGCCGACTTGGACGACAGGCTAATCTCGACGAACACCAACAGGCTGGCTTCGAGCTTCTGCGGATTGAGCTGAGCGCCGTAACCGAGAATGAACTTCTCCCGCTCCAGGCGTTTAACCCGCTCCATGCACGGCGTAGTGGACAACCCGACCCGCTCACCCAGCTCCACATAGGATATTCGCCCTTCGGCCTGAAGCAGCCGGAGAATATGCCGATCGATCTTGTCCAGCTCGCGACTGGAAGCTCTGCGCGTTTTCATGAATAAACTCTTTTTAACTGCATTAATTCAGAATTAATTTCTGCAAATTGGTCTTTTTTCAAACCAAGCCACTACTCAATGCCTCTTAGAATAGCAATATCGCCCACAGGGGCAAATTGTCTTTTCAGTTTCGGACGGAGCAAAGGTCATGCACGTATTGGTTCTCGGCAGCGGTGTTATTGGTGTCACCAGCGCCTGGTATCTGGCCAAAGCCGGGTATCAAGTTACGGTGATCGACCGTCAGCCTGGTCCCGGCCTGGAGACCAGCTTCGGTAACGCCGGCATGATCTCCCCCGGCTATTCATCCCCTTGGGCTGCGCCAGGCATTCCGGTCAAGGCGCTCAAGTGGATGGCAGCGCAGCATGCGCCCCTGGCTATCACTCCGACGACCGATCTCCAACAGTATCGCTGGATGATGCAGATGCTCGGCAACTGCACCCAGGCGCGCTATGCGGTCAACAAGGAACGCATGATGCGCCTGGCCGAATACAGCCGCGACTGTCTGATGGGCCTGCGCGAGGAGGCGGGAGTCGAGTACGAACACCGGGAAAAGGGCACTCTACAGCTGTTCCGCACCCAGAAACAGCTCGACGCCGCCGCGCAGGACGTGGCCGTACTGGAAAGTTGCGGCGTACCCTATCAACTGCTCGACCGCGCCGGTTGCGTCAGCTACGAACCGGGCCTGGCGCCCAGTGCCGAGAAAATTGTCGGCGGCCTGCGGTTGCCCAATGATGAAACCGGTGACTGCCATCTGTTCACCACCGGCCTGGCGGCCAGATGCGCTGAACAAGGCGTTGTGTTCCGCTATAACCTGAATATTCAGGAGTTGCTGACCGACGGCGATCGCATTACCGGCGTACTGGTTGATGGCCAGGTGCTGCAAGCCGATAACTACGTTTTGGCCTTAGGCAGCTATTCACCCCAGTTGCTGCGGCCGCTGGGCATTGAAGCGCCGATCTATCCGGTCAAGGGCTACTCTCTTACCTTGCCGGTCTCCAACGACGCCATGGCACCCGTGTCCACGGTGATGGATGAGACCTACAAGGTCGCGATGACACGCTTTGCCGACCGCATTCGGGTGGGTGGCATGGCTGAGCTGAGCGGTTTCGACAGCAGCTTGCGGGCCAAACGTCGCGCTACACTGGAGATGGTGGTCAGTGACCTGTTTCCACAGGGCGGGCAGTTGCAAGAGGCGAGTTTCTGGACCGGCTTCCGACCCATGACCCCGGACGGCACGCCGATCATTGGCGCCAGCCCGCTGCGCAATCTGTTTCTGAACACTGGCCACGGCACACTAGGCTGGACCATGTCCTGCGGTTCCAGCCAATTACTCGCCGATCTGATCAGCGGTCGCACCCCGGCCATTCGCACCGAAGGCCTTGGTCTGGACCGTTACACCACTCACAAGGAGATTCGCCGGCATGTCAGTACAACGCCTGCACACTAATCAGCGTATGAGCCAGATTGTGGTTCATCAGGATACTGTCTATCTGGCTGGCCAGGTGGCTGCCGATGAGGACCTGGACAAGGATGCCGCAACCCAGACCCACAGCACCCTGCAGGCGATCGAAAAACTGCTGGCTGACGCTGGCAGTGACAAGACACGGATACTCTCGGTGACCATCTACCTGAAAGACATCAATGCCGACTTTGAGGCAATGAACCGCGTCTGGGACCAGTGGCTGCCCATTGGCACCGCACCTGCCCGCGCGACCGTCGAGGCGCTGCTCTGCGAACCGGAGATCCTGGTGGAAATGTCGGTCATCGCCGCAGTCTGAGTGATGCTCCCCTCTGGCCCTGGCTCCCGCGCGGCACCAGGGTCTGATAATCTAGGCCTTGGCGGGGCTTTCCAGCCCCGCATTTTTTGACAAGAAGCCAGCATGCGCCCAGCCCACGCCCTGATCGACCTTGATGCCCTGCGCCACAACTACCAGCTAGCCAAAGGCCTGAGCGGGCGCCGCGCCTTTGCTGTGCTCAAGGCCAATGCCTATGGCCACGGCGCGCTGGAGTGCGCCCAGGCCCTGGCTGATGACGCCGATGCGTTTGCCGTAGCCTGCATCGAAGAAGCACTGGAGCTGCGCGCCGCCGGTATTAACCAGCCGATTCTGTTGCTGGAAGGCTGGTTTGAAGCCAGCGAATTGCCGCTGATCGTCGAGCATCAACTCTGGAGCGTGGTGCACCATCACAGGCAGGTGCAGGACCTGCTTGGCGCCCAACTCGGCGCGCCACTGCATATCTGGCTGAAGCTCGATAGCGGCATGCACCGCGTGGGCTTTGAACCCGCCGAATATGCGAGCACATGGCAGCAGCTTGAGCGCAGCCAGAACGTTGCCAGCATGACCAGCATGACGCATTTCTCCCGCGCCGACGAACCGGCAACCGGGCGCACCGAAGAACAGCTGGCAACCTTCAAGCGCGCTACCCAGAATCTGAACGGCCCGACCAGCCTGTGCAATTCGCCCGGCGTACTGGCCTGGCCGCAGGCCCACGGCGATTGGCTGCGCCCGGGCATCATGCTCTATGGCGTAACGCCGTTCGAGTTTGATCAGGACATCGCAGCCCGACTCAGGCCGGTCATGCAACTGCAATCAAAAGTCATCGCCGTACGCGAACTGCCCACCGGCGAGCCGATTGGTTATGGTTCACGCTTTATCACCCAACGACCCACCCGCGTCGGCGTGGTTGCCATGGGCTATGCCGACGGCTATCCGCGCCATGCCGTAGACGGCACGCCCGTGCTGGTAGACGGCCAGCGCAGCCAAATAATCGGTCGGGTGTCGATGGATATGCTGACGCTGGATTTGACTGACCTGCCGCAATCCGGCCTGGGCAGCGACGTGCTCTTGTGGGGTGAGGGCTTAAGTGCCAGCGAGGTTGCACGCCACGCTGGCACTATTGCCTACCAATTATTCTGCAACCTGAACCGAGTGCCGCGGCGGTTTATTTCTTCTTCTTCTTCTTTTTCCACTTGAGGCTGAACAGATCACTGCGGCGATCCTTGAGATTGGTCACCGACCCCTCATTGCGCACCAGCTTCAGGCGGCTGTAGTCCAGGTCGGAAAAGAAGATCATCTCGGTATTCGGCGTGGTCTCGTTGAGCAGCGCGTCATGCGGGAACTGGAAGTCCGAGGGCGAGAAAACCGCCGACTGGGCATACTGGATACCCAGGTTCTCGATCGACGGCACGTTGCCAACGCTGCCGCAAAGCACGACGTAGCATTCGTTTTCAATCGCCCGGGCATGGGCGCAATGGCGAACGCGCAGATAGCCGTTTTTGGTATCGGTCCAGAAAGGCACAAACAGCAGATCCATATCCTGATCGGCCAACAGCCGACCGAGCTCGGGGAACTCGACGTCGTAACAGATCAGAATGCCGACACGGCCGGCATCAGTGTCGAATACCTGAAGGTCGTCACCGCCCTGAATAATCCAGTCACGACGTTCCTGCGGGGTAATATGCAGCTTGGCCTGGCGCTCCTCGGAGCCGTCGCGGCGCAGCAAGTAGGCGGCATTGTACAGACGCCCATCCTCGCCTTCCTCGACCATAGAACCGGCAATGATATTGATATTGTAACTGACCGCCATGCGCAACATTTCCGAGCGAAAACGCTCGGTAAAGCTGCTCAGGAAACGGATGGCTTCGACATCATCGGTCTGATCACGCAGGCCCATAAGGGGCGCATTGAACAGCTCCGGGAACACCGCGAAATCGCTGCCGTAATCCGATAGCGCATCAACGTAATACTCGACCTGCTCCAGCACCGCCTCGACCGAAGCAAAGCGGCGCATCTGCCACTGCACGGCACCCACGCGTACCTGGGTGCGGTTGATCTGCAGCAAGGACTCCTGCGCCTCATAGAGAATATTGTTCCACTCCAGCAGAGTGGCGTAACCCATCGACTTCTTGTCTTCTGGCAGGTATCGACGCAACAGACGCTTGACCTGAAAGTCATTGGACAACTGGAAAGACAAGATCGGATCGTGCACTTCCTTGCGGTCTACCGCCTCGATATATTCGCTGGGCTTCATCTCGTCGGCATGCAAGTGATAACCGGGGATGCGCCCGCCGGCCAGGATCGCCTGCAGGTTGCGCGAACGGCACAATTCCTTACGCGCCTCGTACAGGCGGCGGCCAAGACGATGACCGCGATACTCGGGATCAATCAATACGTCCAGCCCGTAGATAGCGTCGCCATCGGCCTTGTTCGGGATGATCTCGGTGGTACCGATCAGATCCTGATAACGATGCGGATCGGAGAACACGTCATAGTCGACCATCACACTCAGGGCTACGCCAATCAGTTTATCGGCGTCCACCAGAGCCAGTTGGCCGTCCGGAAAGTCACTGATCAAGCGGGTAATGGTTTTTTTCGGCCACGCACCGCCTATGTCGTCATAGACCTTGTCCATGAGCACCTTGAGCTGCGGATAATCGCTGGGCTGCAGGGTACGCAGTGTCAAATGCAGGTCTTCCAGATCCATTCGGCATTCCTCGTAAGACGGTGTTGGCCACGCTGTGGCCAGACTATGAGCAGGGGCAATAAATAGTGTGACAACAAGAGCGTGGCAATAAGATTCGGCTATATGACCGCCCATCTTAACAGGTGTTCAAACATCCACGTGGATCCGTTGTAAATTCTGAACAGCCATGCAATCATTCCTGGCATTAGCCGCTCTAATGACTATCCGGAGGAAGCGATATTGGACGTGGGTGCCCGACTCAAGACCATAAGAAAGCTCAAGGGCCTGTCCCAGCGTGAACTGGCCAAGCGAGCAGGCGTGACCAACAGCACTATTTCCATGATCGAGAAAAACAGTGTCAGCCCTTCGGTAAGCTCGTTGAAAAAGGTGCTGGCAGGTATTCCGATGTCGCTGGTGGATTTCTTTTCTCTTGAGGTGGAGGACGATAATCCACGCAAGGTCGTCTACCGCGCGGAGGAGCTGCTGGATATCGGCACCGGCGAGGTGACCATGAAGCTGGTCGGCAAAGGCCACGCCAACCGCGCTTTCTCATTTCTCAACGAAACCTATCCGCCAGGCTCCGACACTGGCCCGGACATGCTCAATCACGAGGGTGAGGAAGCCGGTACCGTCGTCAGTGGGCAGCTCGAAGTGACTGTCGGCAATGAAGTCTTCATCCTGGATACGGGTGACAGCTACTACTTCGACAGCAATCAACCACATCGTTTTCGCAATCCCTTCGAGGCACCTTGCCTGTTGATCAGCGCGACCACACCGGCCAACTTCTGAGCCACCGACTGTAAGCAGTGTTCGATGGGTAGTCTCGGGCGGGCAGCCCCAGGCCAGCGCGAAACAGTCTAAACTAGCTCTGCAACCCCTTCCCGCAGGAGCCTGTATCCATGCCTGATGGCCATCCCCAGACGCTATTGATCGGCGGCAACGCTTATGGCTCGGTGAGTCTCGTGCCGCGCATGGCCAACCGCCACGGCCTGGTGGCCGGTGCTACCGGCACTGGCAAGACCATTACCCTGCAAGTGATGGCGCAGGCTTTTTCTGACCTGGGTGTGCCGGTGCTGGTGCCGGATATCAAAGGCGACTTCTCCGGTATTGCCAAGCCCGGCGTGCTCAGCGACAAGCTCCAGCAGCGGGCGGACAAGGTCGGCCTGGGTCCCATGACGGCAAGAGGCGCACCCACGGTGTTCTGGGACGTTCACGGCGAGCATGGGCACCCCTTGCGCTTGACCATCAGCGACTTCGGGCCAGTGATGCTGGCAAGACTGTTGAATCTGAACGAGACACAAAGCGGCGTGCTGCAAATCCTCTTTCGGGTCGCCGATGACAATGGCTGGCTATTGTTGGATATCAAAGATCTGCGAGCGATGCTCACGTATATCAACGAACAACGCGCCGAGATTGGGCCGCGTTACGGCAACGTGTCGGCTGCCAGCATCGGCGCCATCCAGCGCGCGCTGCTGAACCTCGACAATCAGGGTGGTGAGAAACTGTTTGGCGAGCCCGCGGTGACCCTGGAAGATTTTCTGCAAACCGACGCACAGGGCCGTGGTGTGGTGAATATTCTGCACGCTGCGCGACTCTATCGCGACAGCCCGCTGGCCTACTCAAGCATTCTGTTATGGCTGCTATCCGAGCTGTTCGAACAGCTACCGGAGGTCGGCGATGCCGACAAACCACGCTTTGTGCTGTTCTTCGACGAAGCTCACCTGCTGTTCGCCGATACGCCGAAAAGCCTGGTGGCGCGCATTGAGCAGGTAGTGCGCCTGATCCGTTCCAAGGGGGTAGGGGTGTACTTTGTTACCCAGAGCCCGCTGGATGTGCCCGAATCGATACTCGGACAGCTCGGTAACCGCGTACAGCACGCATTACGCGCCTTTACCCCCAAAGATCAAAAAGCGGTGCGTAGCGCCGCACACACTTTCCGCAGCAATCCGGAGCTAGATACCGAACAGGCGATTACCGAACTCGCAGTTGGCGAAGCCTTGGTCTCACTACTGGACGAAAAAGGGGTGCCTACCCCTGTACAGCGCGTATTGGTTCGCCCACCCGCAAGCCAGATGGGTCCGATAAGCGAGCAGGAGCGAGCTGATGTGATCAAGAGCTCAGTGCTGGCCGGAGTTTATGATCGGGAGCTGGACCGCGAATCGGCTTATGAAATCCTTCAGGCTCAGGCGGAAAAAGCACTCTCGGAAGAAACCGCCAAGACCCGAACGCAGGAGCAAGCACGCACTCAGGCCAAAACGCGCAACAAGTCGGCAACCACATCCTCCACCTGGACCGACATGGCTACTTCCATGGGCCGCAGCGCGGCCAGAGCGATTGGCACACAACTGGGCCGACAGATTCTCCGTGGCGTGCTGGGCTCGCTCAAAGGGCGCTGAGCGCGAGGAGGTGGTCAGGATCAGTAGGGCGGGAAGCCACCCAGAATCTTGCTGACCATTTCCTGAATCTGCTGCGAGCGCTCAGCCGGTGACAGCGCGGTATTGCGCATCTGTTGCTCATCACTGCCACGCCACACTAGCTGGCCGTCGTCGAGCAAATCGATTTGCAGGGTAAAGACCTGGTAATCCACTGACCGCGTTTCCGCATAACCAGGACCGCCGCCCCAACCACCACCCCAGCCGCCCCAGTAAGTACCAAAGGAGCCGCCGTAGCTGGTGGTTACGTTATCCTTGCGCAGCTCGCTGATCACGTAGACCTTGACGTCCAGATCAGCCCCTTGGCCTGGCTGTGCGGGTCGCAACCCACGGACGTCGAGCTGACCACTGACCGCCTCGCGAATGCGCTGGCTGGTCAGGTCACTGCGGATTCGTGGGTCGTTCTCCGGCAAATAGTTGACGTCCGGCTCAGCCCAACTCCAGGTGCGGTACTGGGTGAAGTCCCGACTGGTGTCGAAGTCGCGCTGAATCGGCGCTGTTTGACAGGCCGCCAGGAGCAAGACAGCGGCCCCTAGTAGCAGAAATCTGATCGGAGCCTGTTGCTGAGGAGCGCGCAATTGATAAGCAAACATCATGGTCACCCGCCATAGGTCGATTGGAAATACAACTCTACGCCATTTGACCCACAAACCCAGCTGCAGGTTCGTGGAGGCCTGTTACTAAACACGTCAAAGCGGTAAAGCCAGATAAAAGTGTGCGCCTTTGCCGGGCTTGGACAGCACGCCCATATAGCCACCATGCAGTTGTACAATTTCTTTGCACAGAGCCAGACCCAGGCCCGCGCCGCCTTTCTTGCCACCGACCTGGACAAAAGGTTCGAAGACCCGCGCCTGCTGGCTATACGGAATGCCCTCGCCATTATCTTCAATACCAATGATAACGCGCTCGGACTTGCGCCGCGCTCGCAGAATAATCTGCCCTCCCGTGTCGGTGTGACGCAGCGCATTGCCGATCAGGTTATCCAGTACCCGCTCGATCTGTAGCCGATCCAGCTCCACCTTGGGCAACTCGCCTTCGGTTTCGATGCTGATAGTGATGTCCCGCTCACCGGCCTGCTCCTTAAAACGCTGCTGCGTATTAGCCAGCAGCGGTTCAAGATCACAGGGGGCTGGGTCGATCTTCTGCAAGCCATTCTGGTAGCGTGAGAAATTCAGCAAGTCATTGATCAGATGTACCAAGCGACGCATTTCCTCATCGACGGTGGTCATCAACTCCGATTCACGGCTGCCAGGGGCTGCATTTGCACCCTCCTGCAACAGGGCAAAGGCCATATGCATCCCGGCTACTGGCGTGCGCAGCTCGTGTGACGCGCGTAACACAAATTCGCTACGCACCCGCTCGAACGCACGTTGCTCAGTCACATCACGTAGCACCATGACCGCACAGACAAAATGCCCTTCATCATGGATAACCGAAGACAGCCGGTAGCTGAGCATGCGCACCTCACCATCTGCCTCAATCTGCAAGTCCTGCTCGCCATGCTCTTGATAATCGTCCTGGAGGAGCTTGTGCAATTGCTCATCCAGCTCGGGCAAACCAAGCACTGCCCCCAGCTGCTGACCCAAATGGCTCTCGTCGCAACTCAGCTGGCGCTGCGCTACCGGGTTGATGTGCTCGATATACGCCGCGCAGTCAAAAATCAACAGCCCGTCATCAATGCTGTCCAATACTGCCTGCAGACGCTTCTGCTCGGCTTGCAGCGCCGCGATATCACTGCTGCGAAATTCTTCCAGCGAAGCAGCCATGAGCCCGAAACGTTTGGCCAGGGTCGACATCTCGGCAATCGGCGAAATAGGCAGCACTACCTTGAAGTCGCCCTTACCAATCTGGTCAGCAGCTCTGGCCAAAGACTCAATAGGGCGACCAAAACGTTGGGCGATGCTGTTAGCGGTAATCAGGCCGATCAGCAATACGGCAATGGCGATCAAGCCCATGAGACCGGCTACCAGCCACGCCCGCTCGCGCGAACTTTGCTCGGCCGCTTCTACCTGGGTCACATAACGCATCTGCACCGCGCTGATGCGATCACGCATCGCATCCACGGCGCGGCCAAACTCATCGTTGCGCAACAACTCACGACGGACGGCGAAAGGCTCGCTGATCAGCAGGCTGTAAGTAGCATAGCTATAACGGATTTCCTCGGTCGCCTGGATATCAGCGTCATTCATCGCGCTAGCAGCAGCGGTATCCAGCCAATTGCGGAAATGCCCATCGGACGCCGCCAAGGCCTCTCTATCCAGATTCTCAGCCAGCAACAAAGTCACCTGACGGCTGAGTTCATGGCTCAAACCAAGAGTCGCCTGAATAATGCTCAGATTGCGGGTCATTGCGGTGTTCTGCGTCTTGGTAAGATGCAATACGCTGAACAAACCCAGTAGCAAGCCGACGACGGCCACCGTTAGCAGCGCACTGCTGCTGAGGAACAATCGGCTGCGTAACTTCATAGAGCCAACTGCTTGCGCTTGCGATACAAGGTAGAAGCATCGATGCCAAGCGTTTTTGCCGCTTGATCCAGGGTCTCGCTATTGGCCAGCACCGCAGCAATATGGGCTCTCTCGAGTTGATCCAGGCTCAACTCGTCCCCTACCCGCGGCGCGCTGTTTAGCGCCGGCTCGCTGAAACCCAAGTGGCTTACTTGAACCTGGTCATCGGTGCAAATGATGCTGGCCCGCTCGATCACATTACGCAATTCACGTATGTTGCCTGGCCACGGATAGCTCAAAAGAGCCGCCATTGCATCCTCGCTAAACTCCCGCGCCGGCGTACTGTATGCCTTGACGAAGCGCAGCAGAAAGCGCTCGGCCAGTTCGGCAATGTCTTCGACTCGTTCGCGCAACGGCAGCAGGGTGAGCGTGATGACATTCAGGCGATAGAGCAGATCCTCGCGAAAACGCCCTTCCTCGACCATGTTTTTCAGGCTGCGGTTGGTCGCCGCCAGAATCCGCACATCGGCATGCCGAGTGACTGGGTCACCAACCCGCTCAAATTCCTTGTCCTGGATAAAGCGAAGCAACTTCGGCTGTAACGTGAGCGGAAAATCGCCTATCTCATCTAAAAAAAGCGTGCCTCCGTCTGCTTGGCTAACCCGCCCCAAGGTATTCTCACTGGCGCCGGTAAAGGCCCCTTTGGTGTGCCCAAACAGCTCACTTTCCATCAGTTCCGACGACAGGGACGGACAGTTAATGGTTACGAACGACTTCTTTCCACGCTGACTCCACTTGTGCATCGCCTTGGCCAGCTCCCCCTTGCCAGTGCCGGATTCGCCCAGAATCAGGATATTGGCATCGGTAGAGGCGACCTGCCGGGCGGTATCAAGAATCGCCATCATCGCCGGCGATCTTGAATCGTGGCCTTCCTGCGGCTTGCCAACCTGCCCTTCAAGCTGTTCAATTCGAGCAGCCAATTGCCGTGCCTTGAGCTGCTTGGCCGCGCTCATGCGCAGTTGTTCTGGGCTGCACGGTTTGACCAGGTAATCTGAAGCGCCCGCCTGAATGGCATCCACGGCGGTATCCACCGCCGAGTGTGCGGTAACTATGACCACGGCCATCCACGGCGCCAACAGCCGCATCTGCGCCAGTACGGCCAGCCCGCTGTCTTCGCCGAGACGCAAGTCCAAAAAGCACAAATCAAAAACGTGCTGCTGGAGAAGCGTTTCCGCTTTCGCCGCCGAGTTTGCGGTGGCTACCTGATAGCCTTCGTCTTCCAGGCAATAACGGAAAGTGCGCAAAATGGCTGATTCGTCATCAACCAGAAGAATACGTCCGCACGGTTGTTCTGCCGCATCCATTTTTTCCGCTCCTGACCTCATTTCCAGATTTAGCCCCTGAAGTTTCGTGCAAGTTGCACGGCAACCAAAACGCGATCATGCAGCCTGCATGCTGCATTGCACCAGCTGTATTTTTTAACCAACTGATTTTAAACAAAATTAAATGTTCCAACTGCTTGGCACAGCGCTTGCGATACCAGTGTACGGCTGCAAAACAGCCATTTTGCGATACATATACGGAGAATACCCATGCACAAGCTAAAAACACTCGCCCTGGCCACGGCCACTGCCGGCATCATTGCCCTGTCCCCAATGGCCGCCTTCGCCGACGACGGCGACACCCGCCGCCAACTGAGCGAAGCACGCCAGGAAGGCTCTGTTGTTACGGCTATCGCCCTCAACCGCCACCTCAACCCCTTCCGCATTGACGTCGAAGTGAACAATGGCACCGCAGTGCTGACCGGCGAAGTGGAAAGCGACGTGGATCGCGATCTGGCTGAGGAAGTTGCCTTGAGCGTAGAAGGTGTCGAAAAAGTCGACAATCAGTTGACTGTGGCTTCCGATGCCGAGCGCACCGAGCGCTCAGACAAGTCCATGTCGCAGCGCTTCGACAACGCCACCACCACCGCCAGCGTGAAGTCCAAGCTGCTGTGGAATAGCAACACTGAAGGATTGGACATCAAGGTCACCACCCGCAACGGTGTAGTCACCCTGGAAGGTACTGCCCAGTCAGACGAAGCCAAAGAACTGGCCGAACGCCTGGCGGCCAATACCGACGGCGTGCGTGATGTGCAAAACAACATTACCGTCAGTGGCGAAGCGACTACTGCTGCCAAGGCACAGAACACAGCAGACGACGCTAGCGATGCGGTCTCCGATACCTGGATCACCAGCAAGGTGAAATCCAGCTTCCTGTTCAGCCGCAACCTGGATGGCCTGGATATTAAAGTAGAGACCAAGAATGGTCAGGTCACCCTGAGCGGCGAAGTCAACACCGCAGCCGAGAAAGAGCTGGCGGTCGAGACCGCTCGCAATATTCGCGGCGTAACTGACGTGAACGCCTCTGCTCTGAATGTAGCTGGCTAAAAAGTCAACGATTCAAACCACCGGTCAATCCCGGCCGGTGGCTGCTGTAAGCGCCGCCACAAGCGACGTGAAGCACTTGGAGAACGACGATGACGAACAAAACCGCGCAACTGAATGAACTGATTGAAATCACCCGCGACGGACAGCGCTTCTATGAGCACGCCCGTGAAGAGGTCAAGGATATCGGTCTGCAGAGCCTGTTCAGTGATATGGCGCTGGCCAAAACCGAAGTGATCCAGGCGCTGTCGCTGAAAGTAGCGGCCAATCACGAGCAGCCAGCCACAGGTGGCACCTTTGCCGGCAAATGCCGTCAGATCTATGCCGATACCCGAGCCATGATTTCCAGCGATGAAGATGCAACTTACATCGGCCAATTGGAAGAGGCCGAGGACCGTATCCTGCATGCGTTTGAAGAAGCGCTGGAAGAGTCCGAAGCCGATGTACGTACACTGTTGGTACTGGAAATGCCCAAAGTTCGGGCTTGTCATGACCGCATGCGCGCACTGAAAAAAGCCACCGAGTAATAGATGGGCAACACTAGGGCGGCACAGGCGCAGTTGACCTGGTGCAGCCTGTAATGGCTAGCCTTGTGCTGGCCTAGGCTGGGCGCAAGCCCTATTTAAAGGAGAACTTACTATGCTGAGTTGGGCTGTTACATTTCTGATTATCGCCATCATCGCCGCCGTACTGGGCTTTGGTGGTATTGCAGGCACCGCAACAGGGATTGCCAAGATTTTGTTCCTGGTCTTCCTGGTGCTCTTCGTGGTTTCACTGATCCTGGGTCGACGACCCAAGGTTTAGTAGCACCACAAAAAACGCGCAAAACTCAAAAACCGCTTCCCTAGGGAGCGGTTTTTGCGCATCTGCATCTTGGATTCCCATGGTTTAATCGGGGGTCTAACCAGGCAACGGCGCTCCGGCCAACGACCGATAAACGTTGACCATCGCCAGCACCATTGCGGTCCGGCTTTGCACCAGACTGTCACGCATACCCGTCAGCTCCTGCTCCGCAGCGAGCAATTCGAAATAACCGATAAAGCCCTGGTCATAACGGTCACGCGCCTGCTCGACCGCCTGGGTGGCAGCATCGGTGGCACTCTGCAGCAAAGCCGCGCGTTCATGCGACTGCTGATAGCGCAGTAGCCAGGTTTCGGTTTCCTCCAGCGCCAGCAAAACAGTTTGCCGATAATCTGCCAGTAGTGCTGCAGACTGCGCATCAGCGATGTCAATACGTGCCTGCACCTGCGCCCGGTCGAGGAAGCTCCAATCGATACCCAGCGCTACCCTCCCGGTACGAGCGCCGCCAGTGAACAGATCCGAGCCATTGCCAGCCAGGGAGCCCAGCAGGCCTTGCAACGTGAAGCGCGGAAACAGGTCGGCACTGGCAACACCAATGCGCGCACTGGCTGCTGCTAGCCGGCGCTCTGCCGCCTGAATATCTGGCCGCCGACGCAACACATCGCCGGGGCTGCCAGCGGCGATCGAAGGCGTGCTCTCAGGCAAAGCACCCGGTACTGCGAGCTGCAACATCAGTGCGGTAGGCGCCTGGCCGGTTAGCACGCCGAGCCGATGCATGGCCGCGCCAATGCCGGCATTGATCTCAGGAATGGCTGCGCGGGTCGCATCCAGCTGAGCGCGCGCACGGACCTGGTCAAACAGGGTGCCACGACCAGCCTCCAGGCGGGCGCTGACGATATCCAGTGAGGCCTGCTGCAAACCCACATTCTCTTCAGCCACCCGCCGCTGCTGCTGCAGGCCACGCAACTGGAAGTAGCTGCTGGCCAACTGGCCAGCGAGCGCAACCTGCAATGTCTGTCTGTCGGCGCCTGCCGCCTGCAACTCAGCCTCGGAGGCTTCAGTAGCGCGCCGCAGACGTCCGAAAAGATCCAGCTCCCAGCTCAATGCTACACCCGCCTGATACAGCTCCAGGCGTTCCTGATCAGGCTGGCTGCGCTCCACTTCCGCCAGGCGCTGCCCTGAGACGCCAGCACCCGCCGTTACACTCGGCAATTGATCGCGCCGAGCACCGCGTAGCAGCGCTTCAGCCTCCTGGTAGCGCGCCAGCGCCGCCTGAAGATCCTGATTGTCCGTCAGCGCTTGCTCAATCAATTGCGCCAGCAGCGGGTCCTGAAAGCCCTGCCAGAATCGCTGCTCGTTGCTTAACTCCAGGCTAGCCGTCGTCACTTCCTCCTCATTCTGATCATGGGCAAACCGCTCCAGTGACACCGACGCAGGGGGCTGGTAGTCCGGTCCCACCGCGCAGGCACTTAACAACGACGCCAATAACAGCGTCATGGTCAGCTTATTCATGTGAGCCTCCTTCAAGCTTCACAGCCTTATGCTCAAAGCCTTTGGCCAGGGTCCTCAGGGCCACATAAAACACCGGGGTCAACAGCAGGCCAAACAGCGTCACACCGATCATCCCGGTGAACACCGTGATGCCCATGGCGTTGCGCACCTCGGCACCGGCGCCGGAGGCCAATACCAGCGGCACGACACCGGCAATAAAGGCCACCGAGGTCATGATGATTGGGCGCAGCCGCAGACGGCTGGCTTCCAGCGCGGCACTCACGGTGTCGCGGCCTTGAATTTCCAGTTCACGAGCAAATTCGACGATCAGGATCGCGTTCTTGCACGCCAAGCCCATCAACACCACCAACCCGACCTGGACAAAGATATTGTTGTCACCGCCGACCATCCACACACCGAACAGCGCCGCGAGCAAACACATCGGCACGATCAGAATCACCGCCAGCGGCATTACCCAGCTTTCATATAGTGCAGCGAGCACCAGAAACACCAGCAGCAAAGCCAGCGGGAACACCACCATGGCCGCATTGCCTTGGGTCACTTGCTGGAAGCTCAAGTCAGTCCATTCCAGGGTCATGCCAGCGGGCAATACCTCATCCGCTACCGCCATTACGGCTGCCAGCGTCTGCGCCGAGGAGAGCGCGGCCGGGTCTGACTGGCCAATCAAGTCGGCCGCCGGATAACCGTTGTAGCGGATCACCGGGTCCGGCCCGAAGCTCTCGCGCAGGGTGACCATGGTATTGAGCGGCACCATCTCATTATTGGCGTTACGCGTATAAAGGTGGTCAATGTCGCTGGGGTCATCACGGAACGGCGCATCAGCCTGGGCCATAACGCGGTAAGTACGACCAAACAGATTGAAGTCGTTGATGTACTGCGAGCCGAAATACAACTGCAGGCTGCCGAACAGGTCGTCCAACTGCACGCCCTGCGCCTTGGCCTGCATGCGATCCACGTCGGCGTCCAGTTGCGGCACATTGGCCTGGTAGGAACTGAAGGGGTAGAACATGCCCGGCGTTTCGCTCAGGGCCAGGGCCAGATCATTGGTCGCGGTCTGCAGCTCGCCATAACCGGCGCCACGACGATCCTGGATATACAGCGAGTAGCCCGAACCGGCACCCAGGCCAAATACCGGTGGCGGCATAAAGGTAATCGCGAAGCCTTCGTTAATCCCACCCAGTTGCGCGTTGAGGTCATCCGAGATCGCCTGCGCGGTGCGATCGCGCACCGAGAAATCATCGAACAGAATAAACACGGTGCCGACGTTAGGTGTGTTGGTGCCCTGCAGTGCGTTGAAGCCAACAAAAGCGGCCGCATCGGACACGCCTTCGGTATTCAGCGCCAGTTCACTAACCCGCCGCGCGACTGCTTCGGTGCGGTCTAGCGACGCCCCTTCAGGCAAACGAATGCTGCCAATCAGGTAGGTCTTGTCCTGGGTCGGAATAAAACCGCCGGGTACCTGATTGAACATCAATGCGGTGCCGCCGAGCAGCAGCACATACACCCCAAAAACCAGTCCTCTGCGACTCAGGCTGCGACCTACAAGCGACTCGTAGCGCTGCGCATTGCGTAGAAAGAAACGGTTAAACGGACGGAATATCCAGCCGAATAAGCGGTTGATGATCCGCGCAGGCAAATCCGGCGGTGCCCCGTGCGGCTTGAGCAGTGCCGCCGCCAGAGCCGGCGACAAGGTCAGCGAGTTGATCGCCGAAATAACCGTAGCGATGGCGATAGTCATCGCGAACTGGCGGTAGAACTGACCGGTGATACCGTCCAGAAAGGCCATGGGCACAAACACTGCGCAGAGCACCAGGCTGATCGCCACGATCGGCCCACTTACTTCGCGCATAGCCTGATGCGCTGCAGCCAGCGGTGCCAGGCCGGCCTCGATATTGCGCTCGACGTTTTCCACCACCACGATGGCATCGTCCACCACGATACCGATGGCCAGTACCATGGCGAACAACGTCAGAGTATTGATGGAAAAACCCATCAGCAGCAGCACCGCAAAAGTACCGACAATCGAGACCGGCACCGCCAGTAACGGAATCAGCGAAGCGCGCCAGGTCTGCAGGAACAGGATCACCACCAATACCACCAGCGCAACGGCTTCGAGCAAGGTAATGATCACCGCCTTGATCGAGGTACTGACAAATACGGTTGGGTCGTACGCCACTTCCCAGCTCAAGCCTTCAGGGAAGTCCGCCTGCAGCTCGGCCATCTTCTCGCGTACCGCCGCCGACACATCCAGGGAATTGGACCCTGGCGCCTGAAAGATCGGCAGTGCCACCGCCTGACGGCCATTCAGCAGCGCCCGCAGTGCATCCTGTGATGAGGCTAGCTCGATACGGGCCACATCCTTGAGCAAGGTCACTTCGCCCTGGCCCCCGGTCTTCAGCACGATATTCTCAAACTCCTCGACGGTTTCCAGGCGGCCCTGGGCGTTGATCGAAATCAGCATATCGGAACCATTCGGCATCGGCGGCGCACCAATCTGTCCAGCCGAGACCTGAATATTCTGCTCACGCACTGCGGCACTGATATCGCCTGCAGTAATACCCAGCGCGGCGGCACGCTGCGGGTCGATCCACAGGCGCATCGCGTAGTCACCGGCGCCAAACAGGCCGGCCTGACCCACACCGGGAATCCGCGCCAGCTCGTCACGAATATGCAGGACCGCATAGTTACGTATATAGGTGGCGTCCAGACTGTCGTCCGGCGAGGTCAAATGCACCGCCATCATCAGATTGGGTGATTGCTTCTGGGTGGTCACGCCGAGCTGGCGTACATCCTCGGGCAGGCGCGGCAGCGCCTGAGATACGCGGTTCTGCACCTGCACCTGGGCCTGATCCGGATCGGTACCCAGCGCGAACGTCACCGTCAGCGCCAGACTGCCGTCACTGCCGGCGACCGACTTCATGTAGATCATGTCCTCGACGCCGTTAATGGCTTCCTCGAGCGGCGTGGCCACAGTCTCGGAAATGGTCTTGGGGTTGGCGCCCGGATAACTGGCGCTGACCAGCACACTGGGCGGTACCACCTCGGGATACTCGCTGACCGGCAGCAACGGAATGCTGATCAGCCCGACCACAAAGATGATGATCGACAGCACCGAGGCAAAGATCGGCCTGTCTACGAAGAAACGCGAAAAATTCACGGCAACAGCCTCCCGGAACACGCCCGAAAGACGTGCCCGTATCAGTGGAATAAAAGAAAGTAAAAGGAGCGTTATTGCCTCAAGGTGCTATCGCGACGACCACTGGTGCTGGACCGCGACGCATATTTACCTGCTGCGGCAGCACTTCAATACCAGGGAAAGCGATTTTCTGCAGACCGTTGACCACCACGCGCTCCCCGGGGACCAGCCCTTCAGTGATCACCAGCAAGCCATCCACCCGGCGGCCGGTTTCGACAATACGCCGTTCGGCGCGGTTATCGTCATCCAGCACATACAGGTAACGGCGATCCTGATCGGTCATCAGTGCTTTTTGGTCGACCAGCAGCGCGGCACTGGCTGCCGCCACCGGCATTTCTACCCGGGCAAACTGACCAGGGCGCAGGGCGCCGTCTGGATTGGCCACCTGCGCGCGGTATTGCAGGGTGCCGGTGCGGGGGTTGTATTGGTTATCGACGAAGTCCAGTTGCCCCTGGTAGGGGAAATCCTGCGCGCCTGCCAGCCCAATACGCACCGGCACTGCCTGGCCGTGCGGGTTGTCCTGCACGGTCTGTTGATCACTTTCAAAATATACGTAGAGCGGATCGACCGATACCAGTGTCGACAGTAGCGTGGTGTCGGCACTGGCCAGATTGCCGCGGGTCACCTGGGCGCGGCCGATGCGCCCGCTGACCGGCGCCTTGACCTGTGTGTACTCCAGATCCAGTTGCGCACTTTGCAGCGCCGCAGCCGCAGCATTCACCGCCGCCTGTGCCATGCTCTTCGCCGCGCTGCGCTGTTCAAACTCCTCGCGGGAGATCGCCCGGCGCTCCCACAACTGCTCGGATCTGGCGGCCTCGCTGCTGGCCAGCGTTAACTGGCTGCGCATGCGCGCCAGTTCGGCCTGGGCCAATTGCTCACGGGCCTTATAAGGGCGCGGATCGATAACAAAGAGCACGTCGCCTTCGCTGACCAGTTCGCCCTCTTCAAAGGCGACCCGATCAATATAGCCGCTGACCCGCGGCCGCAGCTCCACCGTTTGCGGGGCCTCTATCCGGCCGCTGAAAGCACCCCAGAGGGTCACCCGTTCGGCCTGGACCTCGGCGACCTCAACCTCCGGCGGTGGTGCTGTGGGCACAGCATTGTCCTGGCCTTGAGCGTCGCAGCCAGCCATAACAGCCAGTAACAGGGCGCCAAGCAGAGTCACTTTGGCGTCCTTGAGGGTGATTGCTTGCATGTGGTTCTCACTTCCCGTCGGGGTCACTGATCTGAATCGTTTACAGAAAGACGCAGAGCGCGCCTTGGTAGTGACGAACGATACGGCCAGTGCTCCGGCTGCGGATAGCGCATTACTGCCGCATGATTGCCTAATTCTATTTAGAGATAAATAAGCAGGAGCAGCGCCTCCCCCATAATGGGTCATCAAGTCAAACAAACGCACCGTCATAGGGCTTGATTTACGCATGTTTGCGCGATCCTGTCGGTTTATTGCCTAATCCTGCAAAAGTCATACAAGCGTCATCTGCCTTACCTGATCCTGTATATACTGCGTGCAAGCCTTTGGAGGTCAACCATGAATACCGCTGCCCCATCAGCTCCTGCGCTCGACCCTATGCGGCTGCCAGCCGAGCCCATGTGCCGGGAGCTCGCCGGCCTGGTTTCCGCCAGAGTGACCCAGGAAGGCGTCTATGAAACCGACATTCCGGGCCTCGACCTGTTTCGCGTCGATGCCCCCACCCCTTGCATGTCCACCGTGTATGAGCCTTCACTGTGCGTGATCGCCCAGGGTCGCAAAGTTGTGCAGCTGGGCGATCGGGAGATCATCTATGGCGCGCTCAGCTATATGGTCTCCAGCGTCGACCTGCCGGTGAATGGCCGCGTGGTGGACGCCTCTCCGGAGAACCCTTTTTTGGCCGTGAAGATCAATATTGACCCCGCCGAGGTAGCTGAACTGGTACTGCAATTGGGCGATTCGGCAGTACCCGGTGAACCTATCGACTGCCCCTATTCAGCCTGTGGCCTGTGTGTCGCCCAGGTTGATCTGGGCATTCTCGATGCGATGACCCGGCTAGTGCGACTCCTCGACTCTCCGACTGACGCGCGTGTACTGGCACCGCTGATTCAACGCGAGATCATTTACCGCGCGCTGGTGGGTGAGATGGGCTCACGCATGCGCGAGTTTGTGTCCGCCGACAGTCAGTCACACCGGATTTCACGCGTCATAGCCGTACTCAAGGATCGCTTTGCCGAGCCCCTGCGGGTGCGGGAGCTGGCGGAGAACGTGAACATGAGTGAATCGACGCTGTACCACAGCTTCAAGCAGGTCACGCGCATGTCACCGGTACAGTTTCAAAAGAAGTTGCGCCTGCAGGAGGCGCGGCGGCTGATGCTCAGCGAAGGGCTTGAAGCCGCTACGGCGAGCTACCGGGTCGGCTATGAAAGCCCCTCGCATTTCAGCCGCGAGTACAGTCGCATGTTCGGTGCATCACCGCGTGCGGACGTGGTCAAGTTGCGCGGCGAAACCCGCATGCCTATGCCGGCCTGACGCTTCTGCTGATCAGTCCGGAAAGCCGACCTTGACCAGCAGACCGCCCAGCGACCCCTGGTGCAAACTGATATCGGCCCGGTGAGCGCGGCAAATCTCGCCGACAATCGACAACCCCAGGCCGGTTCCCTCACCCTGATGGTAGAAGCGCTCGAACACCTTCTGCCGTTCGCTTTCTGGGATGCCGCTGCCGGTATCTTCTATTTCCAGCAAGCGCGGAGCGCGCAGGCGCAAAATGATCTGGCCGCCGGGTGGCGTGTGCTGCAAAGCATTAGAGATCAGATTACTGATCAACTCCTGCAGCAGTGTCGGCTCGCCCCAGACATCGAAGGGTTGATCGGCCTCCAGCGCCAACTCGATATGCTGCGCGTGCGCCAGCGGTACCATGCTGATCGCCAGTTCCTGAACCAGCGGTTGCATCGAGATGCGCTCGGCGCTGCCTTCAGCCACCGCCCGCGCGCCGCGCTCGATGCGGGCCATCGACAGCAGCCGATTGGCCAGCTGTATGGTGCGGTCCGTGCTCTGTTCGGCCTCGTGAAGGGCCTGTTTCCAACTTTCCGGCTGGTCGGCGCGCAGCCCCAGTCCGATTTGCGCCTTGAGCGCAGCGAGTGGCGTACGCAGCTCGTGCGAAGCCTCGGCGATAAAGTCCCGCTGGCGCTCGAAGTTCTCCCGTAGCCGTCCGGTAAAGTGATTGATCGACTCGACCAGCGGCGCCACCTCGCGCTGCAAGCCTTTGGTGCTGATAGGCCGCAAATCATCGCTGGCACGCCCGGCTACATCTTCACGCAGGCGTCGCAGCGGGCGCAACGCTGCGCTGACCGCCAACCAGGCGAGCAGCAGCGCGCTGATCGTCAGCAAACCCAGATTGATCAATGACTGGCGTAGCAGGGTATGCGCCATGCGGTTACGCGCCTCGAGGGTCTCGGCAACGCGAATTTCCGCCATGCCTTGCGCCGGGCCGCCGCTGATCGGCTGCAGCAAACTGACCAGCCGCACACCGGTGCTGCGGTATTCGGCATCGTAGAAACGGGCCAGGGCAGGGTAGTCGCGGGTCATTTCAATGCCTGCATCCGGGCCAGGCAGGTCTTCATACCCCGACACCGACTGACCCTGCAGGTCCAGCACCTGATAATACAAACGTCCGGTGATGTCGTAGGCGAAGTTGTCCAGTGCGATATAGGGGACCTCTACCACCAACTTGCCGTCCTGGTCATAGAGGCGCTCGGCAATTGCCCGCGCTGAAGACAGCAGTGAACGGTCATAGGCCGTATCGGCGGCGCTGCGGGCATTCCAATAGGCCGCGGTGCTTGCCAGCACCAATAGCAGGGCGAGCATTAATGCCAGCCTGCGCAGCAGGCGGCCGCGCAGGCTGCCGGCCGCCTTCACGGATTGGCTTCCAGCAGATAACCCAGGCCGCGGAAGGTGACGATACGTACCGGGCTGCCGTCGAGCTTGCGCCGCAGCCGGGAGATATAGATTTCGATGGCCTCCGGGTTGGCGTCCTGATCCAGGCCGAAGACCTTGCCGGCCAACTGTTCCTTGCTCATCAGGCGACCCGGACGGGCGATCAGGTTTTCCAGCACCGCATGCTCGCGGGAAGGCAATTGCAGCGGCTGACCGCTCAGGCTAAAGCGTCGGTCATTCAGATCGTAGACCAGCTCGCCACAGTGCTGCTGGCGCTCGCCGCCCATCAGGCTGCGCCGCAGCAGCGCATTGACGCGCGCCTCCAGCTCACTGAGTTCGAAGGGTTTGGCCAGATAATCATCGGCGCCCAAGTTCAAGCCGCGCACCCGGTCTGCGACCTCGCCCCGGGCGGTGAGCATCAGCACCGCCAGCGTCTGCCCGCGCTCGCGCAGGCGCCGCAAGACTTCAAACCCCTCCATGCGCGGTAAACCGACGTCGAGTATGGCCAGCGCGTAATCTTCATTGCGCAGCGCCTGATCGGCCACTACCCCATCATGCAGGGTGTCCACGGTCCAGCCCCCGGCTTTGAGCATGCGGGTCAGGCTGTCAGCCAGTTCCGGGTCGTCCTCCACCAGCAGAATGCGCAATGCAGAACCTCTTTATTCGTCGCTTTTCGACCGATTGTACACCGCCAAACCGGGCTCGCCAGTATGAAAGGTTGACGAAAGGTTAGCGCCTTAGGATTTGTTGATGCTCACCCAAACACCCGGGTGTAGTACAACTCAGGGCGCAAAGATCGCCCGGTACAACAACAACAATGGAGTTTATCTGATGCAGACAAAGTCGCACTTTACGCGTCGTATTCCCGCAGCACTACTGCTTGGCTCGTCCACCCTCATGGCGCAAGGCGCTCTGGCCCAGGGTTTTGTCGAAGACAGCAGCGCTACCTTGAGCACCAGCAATATCTATTTCAATCGCGACTTCCGCGAAGGCACCGGCCAATCCAAGCGCGAAGAATGGGCTCAGGGTTTCATTCTGAACGTCAAATCCGGCTTTACCCCCGGCACCATCGGCTTTGGTCTGGACGCCCAGGCGATGCTCGGCCTGAAGCTCGATTCCAGCCCGGACCGAACTGGCACCGGCCTGCTGCCTACTCACGATGACGGCCGCGCCGCCGACGAATACAGCAAGCTGAATCTGACCGCCAAGGCGCGCGTCTCCGAGTCGACATTGCTGGTCGGCAGCCTGCTGCCCAAGCTGCCGACGCTGAACCCAAATACTAGCCGCATTCTGCCGCAAACCTTTGAAGGCGGCATGGCAACGATCAACGAATTCGACAACCTGAGCATCAGCATTGGCCGCCTGACCAAGGTCAAGGACCGCAATTCCACCGATGCCGAGGATTTGACCTCGAACAACAAGAACCAGCGCTTCGGCGGCTCGTTCACTTCAGATCATTTTGATTGGGTAGGGCTGGACTACACATTCAAGCCCAACCTGGCGGGCAGTTATCACCTGGCACAACTGGATGATATCTACCGCCAACACTTTATCGGCCTGACCCATCAGCTAGCATTGGGCGAGGGCAGCCTGAAGTCCGAGCTGCGTGTCGCTATTTCCGACGAGCAGGGCGCGGCCCAAGCCGGCGATATCGACAACCAGGCCTGGCAGGGTCTGTTTAGCTACGCCCTCAACGGTCATCGCTTCGGCTTCAACCTGCAGAAAATGCGTGGCGACAACGCCTTCCCGTATATCGACGGCAGCAACCCGACCCTGGCCAACTTTGTGCAAATCAACGATTTCGCCGAGGCCGGTCAGCGTTCCGCGCAGGTACGTTACGATTACAACTTTGCCGATCAGGGCCTGCCCGGATTGAGCTTTATGAGCCGCTACACCAAGGGTGATCAAGCCGAACTGGTGGCTGGCGGCAGCGGCACTGACTGGGAACGCAACACCGAGCTGCAGTACGTTATTCAGGAAGGCCCGTTGGAGAATCTCGGCCTGCGCTGGCGCAATGCGACTTATCGCTCCAGTTATGCCCGTGATGTGGATGAGAATCGTCTGATCGTCAGCTACAGCGTGCCCATCTGGTAAGCGCCTTCACTACCAATAGGCGCACCGATATCACCTAGAATAAGAAACAAGAGGAACCACCCATGAAATCAGCTCTCTGCTCCACCCTGCTGGCCATTGCCTGCCTGGGTATCGCCACCTACACCCTGGCCGACGAACCCCGCCGGCCCGAATGTATCGCCCCAGCATCGCCTGGCGGCGGCTTTGACCTGACCTGCAAGTTGGCTCAAACCGCGCTACTGGACAGCAAGAAGATAAGCCGGCCGATGCGGGTGACTTATATGCCCGGCGGCATTGGCGCCGTGGCCTATAACGCCGTAGTCGCCCAACGCGCCTCCGAAGGCGGCACCATCACCGCCTTCTCCAGCGGCTCGCTGCTCAACCTGGCTCAGGGCAAATTCGGTCGTTTCGATGAAAACGCAGTGAAGTGGCTGGCGGCGGTAGGCTCCAGCTATGGCGCCATTGCTGTGCGCGCCGACTCCGAGTTCAAGACCCTGGATGACTTGATTGCTGCGATGAAGAAAGACCCGTCGAAAGTGGTCATCGGCTCTGGTGGCACCGTCGGCAGCCAGGACTGGATGCAAACCGCACTGATTGCCCGGGCGGCCGGTATCGATCCGCGCAAGCTGCGCTATGTGGCCATGGAAGGCGGCGGCGAACTCGCCACCTCATTGCTTGGCGGCCACATCCACGTTGCCAGCACGGATATTTCCGACTCCGTACCGCATATCGAAAGCGGCGGCATCCGCATTCTCGCCATACTGTCCGACGAGCGCCTGCCCGGTGATTCGGTGGCCGACATCCCGACCGCCAAGGAACAGGGCTACGATGTGAGCTGGCCGGTGGTTCGCGGTTTCTACATGGGGCCGGATGTCAGCGATGAAGACTACGCCTGGTGGAAGAATACCTTCGATGAGATTCTCGCTTCCGAGGACTACGCCACGCTGCGCGAACAGCGTGAACTCTTCCCCTTCTCCATGACCGGAGAGGAGCTGGATACCTACGTCAAGAAACGGGTAGCCGATTACAAGCAACTGGCCGCCGAGTTCGGTCTGACGCAGTAATCCAAACCGCTAGAGCATCCCATTAGCTCAACCCAGTAATCCGACCCTTAAGGCCGGTGGCGCAATGCCCCGGCCAGTACCCGCGAGGACTCCACCATGTTGTATCACCGCCTGTTTGCGGCGTGCCTGCTGTTGGCCTGCATCGGCCTCGGCCTGACCGCCTGGGGCTATCACGCGCCCTATTCCTATGAGCCGGTCGGGCCGCGTGCTTACCCGCTAATGCTGCTGGTTCTGCTCGGTGCCGGCGCTCTGCTGCTGGTGTTCAAGCCGGCGCTGGAGAGCAATGGCGAGGCACCGCCGGCACTGGTGCCGGCGATGCTGGTGAAGGTGCTGATTTGCCTGGCCCTGTTATTGGCATTGGCTGCGCTGTTCGAGAAGGTCGGCTTCATCGTCACCGCAACGCTGTTCGGCTTCGGCATGGCCCTTTTGTTCGGTGGCCGCTGGCTGCCCAGCGCGATTCTCGCCGTGGTACTGGGCATTGGCCTGTACTTCCTGTTTGACCGCATTCTTGACGTGCCGCTGCCCATGGGCGTGCTGTCCGTACTGGAGAACTAATCATGGATACGCTGCAATATCTTGGACAGGGTTTTAGCGTCGCCCTGAGCCCGAACAATCTGATTACCGCGCTGGCGGGAACCACCATCGGCACCATCGTCGGCCTGCTGCCTGGACTGGGCCCGATCAACGGCGTAGCGCTGTTGATCCCGGTTGCCTTTGCGCTGGGCCTGCCGCCGGAAACCGCGCTGATTCTGTTAGCCTCGGTTTATCTAGGCTGCGAATACGGCGGACGTATCTCCTCGATTCTGCTGAACATTCCCGGTGAAGCCTCTGCAGTAATGACCACGCTGGATGGCTACCCGCTGGCGCGCCAGGGCAAAGGTGGCATTGCGCTGTCCATCTCGGCTTGGAGTTCCTTTATCGGCGGCATGATTGCGACTGTAGGGGTGGTCGCCTTTGCGCCGCTGCTGGCCGGCTGGGCGGTGTCCTTCGGGCCGGCCGAGTATTTCATGCTGATGGTCTTTGCGATTGTCTGCCTGGCTGGCATGGCGGGTGACAAACCGGTCAAGACTGCCGTGGCGGTGCTGATCGGTCTGATGCTCTCGTGCGTGGGTATTGATGCCAACAGCGGCGTCTATCGCTTCACCTTCGGCAGTCTGGGGTTGTCTGACGGTATTCAGTTCGTAGTGCTGGTGCTGGGGCTGTTCAGTATCAGTGAGATCCTCATGCTGCTTGAGCGCACTCACCATGGCCAGACCGCAGTCAAGGCCAGCGGGCGCATGTTGTTCAATTTCAAGGAAGGCGCCTCGGTGTTCGCCACCAACATTCGCAGCGGTCTACTCGGGTTTATCTTCGGGGTCCTGCCCGGCGCTGGCGCTACCTTGGCCAGCGCGGTCAGCTACATGTCCGAGAAGCGCATTGCCGGCGCCAGCGGCCGCTTTGGCGAAGGTGACCTGCGTGGCCTGGCCGCACCGGAAACCGCCAACAGCGCCTCGGCCTGCGGTTCCATGGTGCCGATGCTGACGCTGGGTATCCCCGGCTCCGGCACCACGGCAGTGATGCTCGGCGCGCTGACGTTGTACAACATCACCCCAGGCCCGCTGCTGTTCCAGAACCAGCCCGACATCGTCTGGGGTCTTATAGCCTCGCTGTTTGTCGCCAACGTGATTCTGATCATCATGAATATTCCGATGATCAACCTGTTCACTCGTATTCTCTCGGTGCCGAACTGGACGCTGGTGCCGGCGATTGCGATCATCACCTCGATTGGCGTGTATGCGGTGCATGCGACCACCTTCGATCTGTTCCTGATGATTGCCATTGGCGTGTTTGGCTACATCCTGCGCAAGTTGGACTTCCCGCTCTCAGCACTGCTGCTGGGCTTTATCCTCGGCGGCATGATGGAAAGCAACCTGCGCCGCGCACTGTCTATCTCCGACGGCAACCTCGGCATTCTGTGGAATAGCCCGATCACTCTGGGTCTCTGGGTACTGGTGGCCTTTATGGTCGCGCTGCCGTTCTGGCGCGCCTATCGTGCACGCCGTGCCGTGCCACTGACCGATGCCTAAGAGAGCATCACGGCTGGCCCAGGCCAGGCTCTGGTCTACGCCGCTGGTGGGGTTGCTCGGCGGCTGGCTGGCCAGCTGGGCTGACTGGCCGCTGCCCTGGATGGTCGGCTCGTTACTGGCGGTCATCCTGGTGCGCTGCAGCGGCTGGATGCTGGTGGCGCTGCCAGGCGGGCGTCAGACCGGGCAATGGATTGTCGCCAGCGCCATCGGCTTGCATTTTACCGCCCCGGTATTCGAACAGATCCTTGGCCATTGGTGGGTTATCGTCCTCGGTGCTTGCGTCACCGTCATGCTCTGTGTGATTGGCATAGCAGTACTCAGGCGCAGCGGGGTGGATCGCGCTACCGCCTATTTCGCCAGCATGCCCGGTGGCGCCAGCGAAATGGTCGTCCTCGCCATGCGGCACCAGGCCGAGCCGGCCAAGGTCGCTGCCGCCCACAGCCTGCGACTGTTGATGGTAGTGCTGATCATCCCCGCGCTATTTACCTTTGCCTTGCCCGAAACCCCAGCACCGGGGCCCACCAGCACCCATTGGGGCTGGCTAGTGCTGTTGATGCCTCTGGGCGCGGGCCTGGCAATGCTCTGGCGCCAACTCGGCCAACCCAATCCATGGATGCTCGGCCCGCTGACCGTCTGCGCCGTGGCGAGTGTCTGGTTTGATCTGGATATCGCGCTGCCACCTGGCGGCGGTGAGCTAGGGCAGTGGTTGATTGGTTGCGCGCTGGGTTGTCATTTCGATCGCACATTCTTTCGCAGTGCGCCAGCCTTCATGCTTAGAGTGGTGCTGTTCACCCTGATAGCGATGATAGCCGCGGCGCTGGGCGCGGAAGTGCTCAGTTGGTTCGCCGAGGTCGATGACATCAGCCTGATGCTGGGCATGATGCCGGGCGGCATTACCGAGTTATGCCTGACCGCCGAAGCGTTGCAACTGTCAGTCGCCTTGGTAACCGCTTTGCAGGTACTGCGACTGTTTCTGGTGATGTTTCTGGCTGAACCGGCTTATCGCCTATGGAACCGACGGCAACCCTGAGAGGCGGCAACCTTGGGCAGGTACTTGAGAAAAGCCTTTGCGTTATAGACCGATCGGTCTATATACTCATTGGCATCGTGTGCAATGCAACTCAGGTGACCGACATGCCCTCTTCCAATGGCGACCAACACCAACGCTTAACCCTGAACGCCGCAGATGGCTATCCGCTCGGCGCTACCTTGTTTGCTGCTAGCCAGCCCGTCGGCCAGATCCTGGTAGGTAGCGCCACAGGCGTGCCGCGCGGGTTTTACCGACGCTTCGCCGAGTACGCCACTGCGCGCGGATACACCACTCTGACGCTGGATTATCGCGGCGTCGGCGAATCCCGTCCGGCGACACTGAAAGGCTTCGAGATGGATTATCTGGACTGGGCCAGGCTGGATTTGGCAGCGGCGCTGGATCATCTGCACCAACCGGAGCTGCCGACCTTTATGGTCGGTCACTCATTCGGCGGCCACGCCTTCGGCCTGATGCCCAATCATCAGCACGTCAGCGGACTATATACCTTCGGCACCGGCGCCGGCTGGCATGGTTGGATGCCGGTTGCCGAGCGACTGAAAGTGCTGACCATGTGGCGGGTGGTTGCGCCGTTACTGACCCGCAGCAAGGGCTATCTGGCCTGGAGCAAATTGGGCATGGGTGAAGACCTGCCGCTGGGCGTGTACCGCCAATGGAAGCGCTGGTGCCGCTACCCCCGGTATTTCTTCGAGGACCCGGCCATGCCGGGATTGGAAGAGCAGTTCGCACAGATCACTACGCCGATTATTGCGCTGAATGCGACTGACGACCTCTGGGCATCGCCGGCCTCGCGGGATGCTTTTATGTCGGCCTATCGCCAGGCCGATTACCAGGGCTTGACCTTGATACCCGCCGAGGCCGGGCTTCCGCCCATCGGTCATATGGGCTACTTTCGCCCCAGCGCACAGCCGCTTTGGCAGGACGCGCTGAACTGGTTCGACCAGCTGCGTCAGTCCCGTCAGGCGGCATAATTTAACGCATAATCCGCGATCAAACCGGCGCGCTTTAGGCCCGCTTCACCGCAACAATGTGAGCAGTGCCTTGGCCGCCTCTTCCGAGGAGCCCGGGTTCTGCCCGGTAACCAGCTTGCCGTCTACCCGCACGTAAGACGCCCAGTCATCCCCCTTGCTGTACAGCCCGCCCTTGTCCTTCAGGCTGTCTTCCAGCAGGAAGGGCACCACATCGGTCAGGCCAACCGCATCTTCCTCGGAATTAGTGAAACCGGTGACCTGGCGGTCTTTGACTAATGGCTCGCCGTCGGTACCGCGGGCATTGAGCAACACCGCCGGAGCGTGGCAGACCGCGCCGACCGGCTTGTCGGCCAGTACAAAGGCTTCGATCAGCGCGATGGAATGGCTGTCATGGGCCAGATCCCACAGCGGGCCATGGCCGCCGGGATAGAACACGGCGTCAAAAAAGGTTGCCGAAACGTCCGCCAGCGGCAGGGTTGAGGCCAACTGCTTTTGCGCCAGATCGTCTGACTTGAAGCGTTTGGTCGCCTCTGTCTGCGCGTCCGGCTCATCGCTCTTCGGGTCCAACGGCGGCTGACCGCCTTTGGGCGAGGCCAGCACGACCTGCGCTCCAGCATCCTTGAGAGCGTAATAAGGTGCGGCGAACTCTTCCAGCCAAAAGCCGGTTTTGTTGCCGGTATCGCCCAGTTCATCATGGGAGGTGAGTACCATCAGAATCTTCATTGTGTACCTCGTATGTTACTGCGGCATGTGGCCGTTGGACTGGAACTGCGTTAGTTTGTTCAGCATCAGCGAGGAGCGGATGTGTGAAAAGATTACTGCTTAACTGCGACATGGGCGAAAGCTTCAGCGCCTGGACCATGGGCCTGGATGATCAGGTCATGCCGCATATTGACTACGCCAATATTGCCTGCGGCTTCCATGCCTCGGACCCCGGTGTAATGCGCCAGACCGTAGGCCTGGCGCTGGCACATGGCGTACGTATCGGCGCGCATCCGGCCTACCCGGATCTAGCCGGCTTTGGTCGCCGCTCCATGCAGTGTAGTGCACAGGAAGTGACTGATCTGTTGCATTACCAGGTCGGCGCCCTGGACGGCATCTGTCGCGCCCAGGGCGGGCAGGTGAGCTACGTCAAACCGCATGGCGCGCTGTACAACGACATGATGCTAAGCCCCGAGCTGCTGCGCACCGTTATGCAGGCGATCGCCACCTATAACCCAGCACTGCCGCTGATGCTACTGGCCCGGCGCGACAACCAGCCAAGCCTTGATCTGGCCGCCGAATACGGCATTGAACTGCTGTTCGAAGCCTTCGCCGACCGTGCCTATGACCGCAATGGCTACCTGCTGCCGCGCTCACAGCCCGGCGCCGTATTGCATGATTGCGAGCAGGTAGTGCAACAGGCATTGAAGCTCGCCAACGGACAACCGCTTACCGCCGATGATGGCAGCCAGTTGCAACTGGCTGCCGATACCCTGTGCGTACACGGCGACAATCCGGCGGCGGTAGAGGCGGTCAAGCGCATCCGGGCCGCGCTCGGTCGGGCCACGCCTGGCCAGACATGAAACTACGGATTGAGATCGCCGCCCTGGACGTGCTCACCCTACGTCTGTTCGATCATATCGACGAAGCCAACATGCCCTGGCTGATCGCCGCCGGACAACGATTACGCACGCTTTTCGGCACCGATCTGATCGATCTGGTGCCGTCCTATACCACGCTAATGCTCCATTATAATGGCCAGCAACTCAGTGAAGCCGAAGCGCGGCGGCGTGTGCATGCCGCGCTGGATGGATTACAGCCCGCTAACGCCGAGGCCCACGGCCAACTACACCAGATTCCGGTCTGGTATGACATCAGCGTCGGGCCAGACCTCCCGCGTTTGGCCCAGCTCAGCGGCTTGTCCATCCGGCAGGTCATAGAGCGTCACTGCGCCCGCGATTACAGCGTATTTGCGCTGGGCTTTGTGCCCGGCTTTGCCTATATGGGCCTGGTCGAACCCGAATTGACCGCCCCGCGTCTGAGCACCCCACGAAAGAAGGTGCCCGCTGGCAGCGTCGGCATTGCCGAACGCCAGACGGCGGTGTATCCACTGGTATCGCCGGGTGGTTGGAATCTATTGGGCCGAACCGCCACCCGTCTGTTCGACCCGCAGCGCGAAGGCTATAGCCTGCTCACACCCAGTGATCGCGTACGGTTTGTTGCCATCGACCGTGATGCTTTCATAGATCTAGGTGGCGATATCACGCCGATGGCCGTTGAGCAATGAGCGGGCTGACCGTCGAGAAAACCCTGGGTCTGGCGCAACTGCAGGACCGCGGCCGCTTTGGTGTCCGGCATCTGGGTGTAACCCAGGGCGGGGCTCTGGATTGGATCGCCGCTAGCTGGGCCAATCAGCTGCTGGGTAATAACCCTGACTGCGCACTGATCGAACTGCCGTTTGGCGGCGTCACTCTGCGCTGCCAGCAACACACTACCCTGGCACTGACCGGTGCAGATCTGCAGGCAACGCTGGATACGCAGCCGCTACCTGCCTGGCAGAGCTTTAGGGTAGCCCCCGGACAAACTCTGACCCTAGGCCCACCCCGCAGCGGTATGCGCGGTTACCTGGCTGCGCCCGGCGGATTCGACGCGCCGCGGGTGCTGAACTCGCGCAGCGAAGTGCGCCGCGAACAACTGGGTGGGCTGCATGGGGATGGTAGCCCGCTAGGCCCAGGCGATCTACTGGCATTCGGTAGCGCCAAACCCGCCCCCGCAGCAGTCCCACAGCAACATATTCCGGACTATCTAGCAGCGGTTTGCCTAGAACTGATACTCGGCGCCCAGATTGCGTTGTTTAGCGGTCAGAGCCTGTTTGCTCTGTTCAACCAGCCCTGGCAGGTGGATCAGCGAACCGACCGCATGGGGTTGCGCTTGCTCGGTCCGGCGCTGCGCTATCAAGGACCACCGATCATCTCCGAAGGCATCCCGCTGGGTACGGTTCAAGTGCCTGCCGACGGCCAACCGATCATTCTGCTCAACGACCGCCAGACCATCGGCGGCTATCCGCGCCTCGGCGCATTGAGCCCGGCCAGTGTCGCGCGGCTGGCCCAGTGCGCTCCGGGCCAGCAACTGATGTTGAAACCCACAACCTTGGCCAAGGCCCGCACCCAGCAGCTAGCGCTACAAAGCGCGATCTGCACCACCTTGCTGGTGCAGTCAGCGTATTGATGCTCCGCCATCGTGCACCGATGGCCATCTCCCAGGGTCTTTATCCGCCACCAGACAGCCGAAAAGGTCGCGAATAAACCCGCTTTGCAGATTTCCTGAACAAATGGCCAGCTTTTTGCTGTGAATAGACAGGCGCGCTCGACAGCGGAAGCGAGCGGCTCTCAACTACCTATTTCAGGAGAAGTATCCATGAGCTTTAAACGCAGTCTGGCACTGGCGGCAACCCTAATCCTGTCGGCCGAGGCCATGGCAGATGATCCTCTGAAAGTCGGCTTTGTCTATGTTGGCCCCATTGGCGATCACGGCTGGAGCTATCAGCACGACCAGGGCCGTCTGGCCATGGAGGAGCACTTTGGTGACAAGGTGCAGACCACCTATGTGGAAAATGTCAACGAAGGCGCCGATGCCGAGCGCACCATTCGCCGCCTGGCCCAGGCCGGCAATGATGTGATCTTCACCACCTCTTTCGGTTTTATGAATCCCACAGCACGGGTCGCGGCTGACTATCCAGACAAGACGTTCCTGCATGCCACCGGCTACAAGCAATCCGAGAATCTGGGCACCTATCTGTCCGTTACTTACGAAGGTCGTTATGTGACCGGCGCGGCGGCCGGCATGGTCACCGAATCCAACACCATTGGCTATATCGCCTCTTTCCCTATTCCAGAGGTGATCCGCGACATCAACGCGGTCTATCTCGGCGCACGCTCGGTCAATCCCGAGGCCGAAATCAAGGTCATCTGGGTCAACACCTGGTTCGATCCGGCCAAGGAAGCCGATGCTGCCAACACGCTGATGGACCAGGGCGCGGACGTTATCGTGCAGCACACCGACAGCCCGGCACCGCTGCTGGCAGCAGAGAAACGCGGCCACTGGGGCGTGGGACAGGCATCGGATATGAGCCACTTCGGCCCCAAGGCGCACCTGTTATCCGTAGTTAATGACTGGGCTCCCTACTATATCGATACCGTGGACAAAGTCATGACCGGCACCTGGGAGTCAGGTGATTACTGGGGCGGCATCCATGACGACGTGATCAAGATCGTCGCCGTCAACGAGAGCCTGAGTGACGAGCAGCGCAGTAAGATCGAGCAACTGACTGCCGCGATCGGCAGCGGTGAACTGCATCCGTTCGCTGGCCCGCTGAAAAATCAGGCCGGTGAGCTCAAGGTGCCGGAAGGCACGACTATGACCCGCGAAGAACTCGCTGGCATGAACTGGTACGTGGAGGGTATAGACGCAACCATCCCCCAATAAGCACCTGTGTTGGCAACAGGCCCGGACTTGTCCGGGCCTTTTTTTGCCTGTGCCTCAGCGGGTCAGGTGCGCAGCAATTGCTGTACCGCTTCCTGCACGCGGGCCGTCAACTCTGCTTCGTCCAGCCCCTGAATATCGCCACCGCTGATCGCCGGTCTGCCCTGAATGAAGCTGTGCTTGATCAACACCGGTTCACCGCACATCAATGGCGCCAGCAACGGGGTATGCACCCCGGCCAAGCGAGGCTGATGAATATCATAGAGCACCAGGTCAGCGGCCATGCCGACCTTCAGCTCACCCACCTCACCCAGCCCCAGAAGTTGAGCGCCGTTACGGCTACCCCAGGTCAGCACCTGTTCCAATGTGGTCGCGGATGGACCGTGCAGCGCGCGGTGCAGCAGCCAGGCCATGTTCAGTTCCTGCAACATGGATCCGGATTCGGCAGAGGCGGAGCCGTCGACGCCCATGGTAATGCTCACACCGGCCTGCTGCATGGCGATCACCGGCGCCACGCCACTGCCCAAACGGCAGTTGGAAGTAGGGCAATGGGAGATACGCGTACCCGAAGCCGCTAGGCGTTCGATGGCATGCGCATCACTGTGCACCAGATGCGCGAACCAGACCTCCTCGCCAAGCCAATCACAATCTTCGGCGTGATCGATTGCGCTTTTGCCATACTTAGCCTGCGCCTGCTGCTCGTCAAACCCGACTTCCAGCAGATGCGAATGCATGCCCAGGCCCATTTCCCGAGCGTAGGCAGCCTGCACCCGCAGCCCATCCGGCGAGCTGGAATGGATCAGACTGGTGGGCGCGACCACTAGTTTGCGCATGGCATCCCCACCGTCCTGGTGATAGCGCACCCGCGTCTGCTCCAGACGCTGCAGCACCTGATCCAGCGTTTCCGGCCGAATGCCGTTGTCGATCATGCCCTGGTGGCTGCCCTGCTCGGTGGCAGTGCCGCGACACAACACCAGACGCATGCCCAGTTCGTCTGCCGCCTGCCATACCGCGTCTTCCAGCTCCGGGCTGGTAGTGTCGTGGTACAGGTAATGGTGATCCGCACAGGTGGTGGCGCCCGAGCGCAACAGCTCATACAGCCCCAAGCGCGCGGCGTGATACATCAGCTGCGGCGTGACCTTTGGCCAGAACCGGTAGGGCACCGAACTGAGCCAGTCACCCAGCCCTTGGTTCAGCGCTGCCGGCACACCCTTCATGACGGATTGGGCGAGGTGATGATGGGTATTGACCAGTCCCGGCCAAACCACACAGCCGCGGGCGTCGATCTGTGTTTCGGCACCATCGATAGCCGGGCGCAGGTCACGGCCCATCTCGGTGATCCGTCCATCACGGATACGAATATCGGTTACATCGGGCTGGCTGGGGGAAAATACGGCTTCGGCATGTTTGATCAGATAAGCCACTGCGGTGCTCCTTTGTTGGTCAAAGAGCAATGTCCCGGGGCGGGGCCCCTGACCGCTTCTACTCTGGTACGTTGGTAAAAAAGCGTTGTCGGGCAGTCAGCCCGAATGAAATAAACAGCATCTTCACTATCACTGCCCGATTCAGCTCTGCAATTTTCTCACCAACCCCGGCAGCCCTCGAAGCCTCGTGATAACGGGTTCAAGAAAGCATGAAATAGACTGGCTCGAACAAAAGCAGTGCAGATGGTCAGTTTTTTGCACATCCTCGGTGCAGATTTTCCATGCACAAGAAAGAGGCGAAACGGCGGTGGCGCCGCAGCACCGCTGCCTTGGTCCAAAAATGCCATCTTGGCGCGCTTCCTGCTTGATATTCAGGGCGGAGCCATTAAGCTCTGCCCGATGAGTAGAAGCTGTCAGGGGGCCAAACCCCAGGTCATTGCTCAGTTCATGGTCGGACGCTGTGCCAGGCACAACGAACGGACCGGACTGACCTGCCAGTTCCGCTGACTCGCCTTCCGTCCGCTTTCCCAGTGCCGTCCGATGCGTTCCGACCCTTTGTCTGCCCTGTGCTTGGCACGGGTACTACTTGGAGCATCATCATGACTGACAATACCTCCACGCCCGAATACGGCTTGAAAGAACTGCAACTGGAAACCACCTTCGGTGGCATGGGCCGCGAGACCAGCAAGGACATACCGCTGATCGATCTCAGCAATTTCGACCATCGCCGCCAGGAGATCACCGCTCAACTGTGGCAGGCGGCGACCGAAGTAGGCTTTTTCCAGTTGATCAACCACGGGCTGGATCTCGACTCCGTACGCGACGCGTTCAAACTGTCGGAAGCCTTCTTCGCCCTGCCCAGCGAACAAAAGCAGGCCTTCCCGTTAAAGAAAGGACTGAATGCCGGCTGGGAGTTCATGTCTCAGGTACGCCCTTCCACGCGCACCGCCGATCAAAAGGAATCTTTCCAGATTACCCTGCCGCATATGGATGATCTCTGGCCGAACCAGACAGTCGTTCCAGAGTTTCACCGGGTGATGCTGGACTTTGAATACCGCGCCTGGCAACTGGGCATGCAGGTACTCTCCTGTTTTGCCGACCGGCTTGGGTTCGAACGCGACTTCTTCAGCCAGGCACATGATCGCCGCAAGCCTGACTATCAAAGCACCCTGCGCCTGCTGCACTACCTGGCCATGCCGGAAGAATCGCAGGATGACAGCCTGTGGCGCGCCGGTGCGCACACCGATTTCGATTGCCTGACCATGGTCTTCCAGCAGGAAGGTCAGGGTGGCCTGCAGGTTAGCCCCGGCAAGGATGCTGAAGGCGCTGGCGATAATCGCGAGTGGAGTAGCGTGATCCCGCGTGATGGCGTCATTACCTGCAACATCGGCGATATGTTAATGCGCTGGAGTGACGATCAGCTCAAGTCCACCCTGCACCGCGTGCGCATGCCAAAACCCGGCGAGTACCGTGGCCCGCGCTACAGCCTGGCGTTCTTCTGCCAGGCCAACAAGGAGGTGATAATCCAGGGGCCCGGCGGAAAGTACCCACCGATCTCTGCAGCGGACTATCTGTTACAGCGCATCCAGGCCAACTTCGCCGAGAAAAAGCCGAGTTGAGCTGCTAACGGCAGCGGCCTCTTGAGCAGAGGCCGCTTTGGCTGGTCATCTCTTACTGCTCCTGACGGGAAAGCTAGAATGCTGCCTCCGAGCCTCTGGTAGCCCAACGCGTCATGCGGCGCTCCACCAATGCAAACAGCTCGTACATCACCACCCCCATGATGCCGATCACCACCAAGCCTGCGAACACCAACCCCATGTTCATCGACGAACTGGCAGAAATCATCAGATAGCCGATACCCAGGTTGGACGCCACGGTTTCGGAAATGACCGAACCGACGAACGCCAGGGTGATCGCCACCTTCAGCGAAGCGAAAAAATAGGGCATGGAGCGTGGCAGGGCGACCTTCTTGAGGATGTCCAGTTTGCTGGCACCGAGTGAACGCAGTACATCCTGTAACTCCGGCTCCAGGGTTGCCAGGCCCGTGGCCATGTTGACCACCACCGGGAAGAACGAAATCAGGAAGGCGGTGAGAATCGCCGGTACTGTACCGATACCGAACCAGACCACCAGCACCGGCACAAAGGCCACCTTGGGTACGCTGTTGAAACCGACCAGCAGCGGATAAAGCGCTTTGTAAATGATCGGAGAAGAGCCGACCAGAATGCCCAGGAACAGGCCAAACACCACAGCAATACCGAACCCCACCAACGTGGTGAACAGGGTATGCAAAGCGTGCTGCATGATAGGAGCGCGATACTCTAGCCAGGCCGCCCAGATGTCCGTGGGCGCGGGAAACAGATAGGTTGGAATACTAAACAGCTTGCACACCAACTCCCAGAACAGGGTGAGGGATACCAGCAACAGCCAAGGCGAGGCCTTGATCAGCCATTTCCTGCGTTGTGCGCGTGTCATGCCGAGTAGGCTACTGCTCATGCCGCGCCCTCCCGTATACGTCCAATATGATCACGCAGTTCGAACACCAATTCGGCGAAGCGATCGGTGTAAGTCACCGCCAGTTCGCGCGGCCGTGGCAGATCAATTGGCTTACGCACCAGCAGACGTCCGGGGCCCTTGCTCATCACGTACACGGTGTCGGCAAGGAACACTGCCTCGCGTAAATCATGGGTTACCAGAATCACCGTGAAGGGCTCCTCCTGCCACAGGTCACGGACCATGCACCAGAGTTCTTCGCGGGTAAAGGCATCCAGTGCGCCAAAGGGCTCATCGAGCATCAGCAGGCCAGGCTTGTGGATCAGCGCCCGGCAGATGGAAGCACGCTGCTGCATACCGCCAGATAGCTCCCAGGGAAACTTGTCCTCACACCCGGCCAACCCGACCCGCTTGAGCAGCGCGCGGCCCTGCTCCTCGAACAGCGCCTTTTCCGCCTTGAAGCGATGCCGGTACTGCTTGACGATTTCCATCGGCAGCAGAATGTTTTCCAATGTGCTGCGCCAGGGCAACAGGTTGGATGCCTGAAATGCCATACCCACATTCTGCTGCGGGCCGGTTACCGGTTGTCCGCCGAGCAGGATATTGCCCTCGCTCGGTGGTGCCAGCCCGGTGACCAGTTTCATCAGGGTGGATTTGCCACAACCGGATGGACCCACCACCGCGACGAATTCGTTCTGCTTTACCGTCATGCTGATGTCTTCAATGGCCATGGGGCCATCCTCGCCATAGCGCATACTGACGTGCTCAAATTGCACCAGATCCATCTTCAACTCCGTTTAGAAATAAGCAGGGCCGCCATCCCGGCCGGCCCTGTCATGGCAACACCGCTCAGGGAATCTGCCGCTCGGCTTCAGCCGGCAGATAGCTGCTGTCGAACAGCGCGGCCAGCTCCGGCGTTGCAGTCAAACCATAGGAGGCAACCATGTCTGCCAAGGCCCGCTGCATACGCTCCTCGGTAACGGCGCCTAAGCCTTCGGCACGGGTTTCATCAGTCACCACGTTGGTATCCAGCGCCAGCTTCAAGCGCCGCAGCTCAAGCTTCTCGTCGATCAACTGATCGCGTTTTTTGACATAGACAATCGCACTATCAGGATCGGCGATGGTTTCCTGCAGTGCCTTGTTGAACGCACGCAAAAAGCCCTTGACCGCTTCCGGGTTGCTCTCGAGCAAGTCATTGCGAGCGACAATGGTGTTGCCGTAGAACTCGACGCCGTAATCGGGGTACTTCAACGCGACGATGTCGTCAGGATCAACGCCACGCGCCTCAAGGTTCAGCAGGCTGGTGAAGTAAAAGCCGGTGATACCGTCCAGTTGACCGCGCGCCAGCAGCGTCTCACGAATCGCCGGCTCGACCGATTGCCAGGTCACATCACCCACCTCCAGACCATTGTGCCGTGCGAAAGACGGCCAGGCTTTGCGGCCACCGTCGAATACCGGCGCGCCCAGGGTCTTGCCCTTCAGATCCGCTGGCTCCTTGATACCAGAGCTTTTCAATGCAAATACCGCGGCTGGCATGGCGTTGTAGACCATATAGACACCCGTCACATTGGTACCGGGATTATTCGCCGTGGTTTCGGTCAACGCGCTGTAGTCGGCAAAGCCCATGTCATAGGCGTTGGTCGCCAGACGCGTTACCGCGCCCGCAGAGCCGCTACCCGAATCAATACTCACGTTAAGGCCTTCATCCTTGAAGTAGCCTTTTTCCAGCGCCATCAGAAAGGGCGCCGACGGACCTTCAAAGCGCCAGTCCAGGGTGAAGCGAATATCGGTGTCGGCCTTGGCGCCTAGACTCAAAGCCAAGGCACCCAGCCCGGCCAATAGTTTGATACCCCGGCCAAACCGCTTCAAACGACTGCTTTTTGTCTGCTGCATAGGTACGTCTCCTGGTATGAATATTTCCGTTAGATATTTCCGTAAAGTGCAACGACGCCATCAATAAACCGATTTACTCCGGGCCCACCTGTCTTAGCCAGGTCCCGATCAGATCGCGTTCTTCGCGCGTGATACCGGTGGTATTGCCCAACGGCATGTACTCAGTCGCCACCGTGGCCTGATAGACCTGATCACGGTGATCCTTGAGCTGCTCGAGCGTGGCCAGCGAGATACCTGCCGGTGGTGCCTGGAAGGCCGGGTGCGGCGGATTCTCGACATGGCAGCCCTGACAATGGGCTTCTACCAAGACCCTGATCTGCTGATCGCTCACCTCAGGGGCGTTGGCGGTCAGGCGAGTGTCCGGTCGGCTGGGCGCCATCGCCCAAATCAGCGCCAGGGTCAGCAGCGCGCTGACAACCAGAATCGAGGGCCGAGTAATGCCCTGGTGGCGCATGTTGAAGAAGTGCCGGGCGAAGGCGGTAATGAAACCGATCGCCGCCAGCACCGCCCAGCCATGGGCGTGCCCGTAGAACATCGGATAGTGGTTGCTGATCATGATGAAGATGACCGGCAGCGTCAGATAGTTGTTGTGCGTGGAGCGCAGTTTCGCCCGTTCAGCCAGCAGCGCTACCCGGGCATCCGGTTCCACGCCCTGCTGTATGGCGTTAACCAGTGCCCGCTGGGCCGGAACGATACCGAGAAAGACATTGGCGACCATGATGGTGCCGATCACCGCGCCCACATGGATAAAGGCGCCACGTCCGGCAAATACCTGGAACATGCCCCAGGACACCGCCACCAGAATCACCAACAGCACAGCACCGAATGCCAGCCCGTTGCGCGACAGCGGACTGCGGATCAGCGCTTCGTAGATCAGCATCACGCCAATCAGCGTGCCCATACCGATGGCAATCGCGCCGCCAGTGCTCAATGCCAGCTTGCTGGTGTCAATCAGGTAGCCGGGATTGCCAAAGTAGTAGACGGCAAATAGCAACGCCAGGCCGCTCATCAGCGTGCTATAGGCTTCCCACTTGAACCAGTGCAGCTTGCGCGGCATTTCTTCCGGCCCCAGCTGGTATTTGGCGACCTCGTAAATGCCGCCGCCGTGGATTGCCCATAGGTCACCCTTGATGCCTTTCTGCTTCTTCCATTCCGGCGGCTCGCGCAGATGATTGTCCAGCCAGACAAAATAGAAAGACGCGCCAATCCAGGCCACCCCGGCGATCACATGAAACCAACGAATAATCAGACTCAGCCAATCAGCCAGATACGCATGCATTGAGCGCAGCTCCTTCTACGGTATCGCGATCGTACCGGCACTGCCCGGCAATATAGGTGCGACGTATGGCGCGGTCGTCGCCGAGAATCATCAGATCGAAAAGCACAGCAGACAGGTCCGAATCGGGCGTGCCCTTGAGCTTCATAATCGGACCGGCAGCGCGGTCCAGAACCAGAAAGTCGGCATATTTGCCGGCCTGCAAATTGCCCGTCTGGTCAGCCTGATGCAGCACTTCGGCATTACCCAGGGTGGCCATATAGAACGCCTTCAGCGGGTTCAACGATTGCCCGCGCAGTTGGCAGACCTTGTAAGCCTCGGCCATGGTGACCAGCATCGACAGACTGGTGCCACCGCCGACATCGGATGCCAGGCCCACCTGCACGCCCGCATCGACCGCACTGCGCAGATCGAACAGGCCGCTGCCCAAAAAGGTATTCGAGGTCGGGCAGAAGGCAATGCGCGTGCCGGTTTGCGCCAGGCGCTGGCGGTTCTCGTCGCTGATATGAATGCCATGCGCGAGCACGCTGTGATCGCCGAGCAGGCCGAAATGGTCGTAAACGTCCAGGTAGTCCTTGCGCTCAGGAAACAGCTCCCTGATCCAGGCGATCTCGGCATGATTTTCCGCCCAGTGGGTCTGCATTAGCGCACCCGGACAATCGGCCAGCAGTTGGCCGGCATAGCTTAGCTGCTGCACCGACGAGGTGGCAGCAAACCGCGGGGTAATGGCGTAGCGTTGACGCCCCTTGCCGTGCCAGCGGTCAATCAGTTCGCGGCTTTCCCGATAGCTGGCCTCGGCGGTATCGCGCAGCCCATCCGGCGCGTGAGTGTCCATCATCACCTTGCCGGTGGTCAGGGCCATGTTGTAATGATCGGCGGCAGCGAAAAGCGCGTCGGCGCAGACCTGATGCGAAGTGGCGAACACCAATCCCGAGGTAGTGCCGTGCGCCAGCAGCAGATTGAGGAATATCTGCGATTGGCTGGCTGACCAGTCCGGATCAGCGAACCTGGATTCGGTCGGGTAGGTATAGGTTTCCAGCCATTCCAATAGCTGCGTGCCATAACTGGCCATAACGCGCAGCTGCGGCATATGCACATGGGTGTCGATAAAGCCCGGCACAATCAGGCTGTTCGGCCAGTGCTCAACGCTAGTCGAGGCGGGCAGGGCCGGGGTCAACTGCTCGGCAGCGCCAGTCGCCAGCACGCGGCCGTCAGCGACGACCAGCAGGCCGTCCTGCAGGTATTCATAACTGGCAGGGTTAGGCTGGCCAAGGCCTGGATCGCCGAGAAAATGCAGTAACGGGCCGCGAAAGGCTGTGCAGCCAACGGCAAAGCCGGCAGTGGAGTTGGAATCAGTCATCAGCTCCCCCGATAAGTCGAATAGCCCCACTGGTTGAGCAGCAGCGGCACATGATAGTGGGCGTCGGCATCATCGAGGCAGAAGACAATGGTCACCGAGGGATAGAAACAGCGCTTGCCCTGGTGTTGAAAGTAGCCCTGGGTGTCGAAGGTCAGGCGGTAAGTACCGGCATCTACCTCGAGCGGGAAAGCATTGAAAATGCGCCCATCGGCGTCGGTCATGGCGCTAGCCAGGCTGTGCCAGCCGGTATCGGTCTGCTGCTCCAGGCTGACGCTAACCCCGGCGGCAGGCTGGCCGGAACCGAGATCGAGGATATGCGTGGTGATCTGACTGCGGGTGTTCATAGCAATTTATCCAGTCGAAGATGGGTGATCTTGGCCTGCTCGGCAGCAGCTATAAGAATCTCTTCAGCGCGCTCATTGGGCAGACGCGCCTCAAGCAGTTCGAGCATCTGCTCTGCCGACTTGCCGGTTGCACAGACAATGAAGATAAAGCCGAACTTGTCAAAGTAGGCATCGTTGCCGTCTTTCAGCCTTTGCAGTATGGTTTCGCAGGCAACGCTCGCCCCGGCCTGCTCGCCGCTGGCCATGGCTTCAGTGCTGGCATAGCGCGCCTTCAGGCTTTTGATGTCGCCGATTTTCGGATGAGCTTCAAAGGCCGCCAGCCAATCGCTTTCCATCAGGCTGGGCCACAGCGCCCGTGCGGTACCGTGAAGCGCCTCCGGCGAGGCAAAGGGCCGTGCGCCGACCATGCCGCGTACCCAGGCTTCGGCTGCGCAACAGTCGCGCATCAGCGTTTCTGCCTGAGCGTCGGGTAACTGGTTGAGTTGTTCCAGGGTCATGAATGCTCCGTTATTTTGCTGTCACTGGGCTTGTCTGTCTGCATCAGGCCGCGCAACTGTGGCCAGCTCACACCGCGGCGCTTCTGTGCGGCTGGCAGCTGAGCGCCGGCCAGCGCCAGCAGCTCTGCACTGATGGATACCGCGACCTCCATCGGCCGCTTGCCGGGCACATCATCACGGCCTACCGGACAACGAATGCGCTCAATCTGCTGCGCGCTGTGACCGCGGTGCTCAAGCCGCTGGCGAAAGCGCTCAGCTTTGGTTTGCGAGCCAATCAGCCCAATGCTCAGCGCATTACCTGCGTTAAGCAGGGCGCGGCACAGTTCGTAATCAAGCTGATGGTTGTGCGTCAGAATCAATGCGTGCGCGCCGACACAAAGGCCAGCCGCATCGCCTGCCGGATCGTCGCTGTAATGCACCCTGACGTTGTCCGGCACCTCCTGCGGAAAGCCGTCCTCACGCGAGTCGACCCAGGTCACGCGCCAGGGCAGTTGCCCCATGATGGTCATCAGCGCGCGAGCCACATGCCCGGCGCCAAACACCACCAGCCGGGCATCGCTGCCACGCTGGCCTTCCATGAGAATGCTCACGCTGCCCCCGCAGCATTGCCCCAGGCTGGCCCCGAGCGGAAAGTGCTGCATCTGCGACTCGAAGCGGCCAGCAGCCAGCTGTTCGCGGGCTCGGGCAATGACCTGATATTCCAGGTGCCCTCCACCGATGGTGTCGTAACTGTGCTCACCAGTGACGACCATCTTGCTTGAGGGCTCGCGCGGCACTGAGCCAGCTACGCCCAGAATGGTCACCAGCACATAGGGTTCGCCCTGACGCTCGCACTCGGCGACCGCCTGGTACCACATCATCCGATGCTGCATGGCTTATCCTCCCGTTGCTGCGCGACCCAGGCCTGTGCGGCATTCATTGCCGCCAACATGCGTTCCGGTGTCGCCGGCGTATCCAGCGGCGGGCTGTAACGATAATCAGCCAGGCTGGCAACCGCGTCGCGCAGCGCACTCCAGACCGCAATGCCGAGCATCAACGGCGGTTCGCCCACAGCCTTGGAGCGAAAAACGGTGGCTTCCGGATTAGGGCTGGAGGCCATTAGCGTTACGCGCATGTCCGCTGGTGTGTCTGATACTGCGGGAATCTTGTAGGTCGCAGGACCGGTGGTCAGCAGTCGGCCGGTATCGCTGTACACCAGTTCTTCGGTGGTCAGCCAACCCATACCCTGAATAAAGCCGCCTTCGATCTGGCCGATATCGATTTCCGGATTCAGCGACTGTCCGGCATCGTGCAGGATGTCGGTACGCAGCACGCGGTATTCGCCGGTCAGCGTATCCACCACCACCTCGGAGCAGGCTGCGCCGTTGGCGTAGTACAGAAACGGGTGGCCCTGACCCTTCTCGTGGTCGTAATAGATCTTCGGCGTGGCATAGAAGCCGGTGGACGACAGCGACACCCGATGCATATAGGCAGTCTGGACAAATTTGGCCCAGTCGATCCGCTGCTCGCCAGCAATAACCTGATTGTTTTCAAAGCGCACTTCGCCCGGCTCACAGGCAAAGTGCTGCGCGGCGAAGGCGACCAGTCCGGCCTTGATTTTCTCGCAGGCATCCAGCGCCGCCATACCGTTCAAGTCCGACCCGGAGGACGCTGCGGTGGGCGAGGTATTCGGCACCTTATCGGTACGCGTGGCGGAGACCTTGATCCGCGCCAGATCGACCTGGAAGGCCGAGGCCACCACCTGGGCGATTTTTACGTAAAGCCCCTGGCCCATCTCGGTGCCACCGTGATTCAGGTGGATGCTGCCGTCGGTATAGATCAGCACCAGCGCGCCAGCCTGATTCAGATGTTTGGCGGTAAAGGAGATGCCGAACTTGATCGGCGTCAGCGCCAGACCGCGCTTGAGTATCGGGCTCTTGCGGTTGTAAGCGCTGATTTGCTCACGCCGCACCTGATAGTCGGAGCTGGCCTCCAGTTCGTCGATCAGTCGCGGCAGCAGATGCTGTTCGATGATCTGGCCGTAGTGAGTGGTATCGCGCCCTTCGCGGTACAGATTGCGCTTGCGCACGGTCAGCGGATCAAGCTCAAGATGGCGGGCGATATCGTCCATCGCCTGCTCGATCACCATCATGCCCTGGGGCCCGCCGAAACCGCGGAAGGCGGTATTGGACACCGTATGCGTCTTGCAGCGGTGACCGGTTACCCGCGCCTGATCGAGAAAGTAGGCGTTGTCGGCATGGAACATGGCGCGGTCGACAATGGCATCGGACAGGTCCGGCGAAAAACCGCAGCGCCCGGCGACCATCAGGTCAGCGCCGTGTAGCAAGCCATCCTGATCAAAGCCGACGTCATAGGTATTGAAAAAATCATGCCGTTTGCCGGTCTGTACCATGTCATCGGCGCGCGCTAGCCGGTACTTCACCGGTTTGCCGGTTACATGCGCCAGCAACGCGGCGATACAGGCCGGCGCAGCGGCCTGGGTTTCCTTGCCGCCGAAGCCGCCGCCCATACGCCGGACCTCCGCCTGCACTTCGTGAAGCGGCAGGCCGAGCACTTCGGCCACCAGCTTCTGCACCTCCGAAGGATGCTGGCTGGAGGTATGCACGAACATGCCACCGTCCTCGGTTGGCTCGACCAGACAAGCCTGGCCTTCAAGATAGAAGTGCTCCTGCCCACCGACATTGATCTGCCCGCGCAAACGATGCGGTGCCTCCGCCAGCGCCTTGTCCGGGTCGCCGCGCTGCTGAGTGTGGCTGGGGCGCACATAAAAAGCCTTTTCCAGTGCTTCGGCAGTAGTCAGTACCGGCGGCAGCGGTTGGTAGTCGACCTTGGCCAGACGCGCAGCCTTGCGCGCCGCATCGTGAGTGGTCGCCGCTACGGCAAAAATCGGTTGGCCCATATGCTCGACGATCTCGCCGGCCAGCACCGGGTCGCCCGGGAATACCGGGCCGATATCGCTATGCCCGGGTACATCAGCGACAGTCACCACCGCCACCACACCGGGATAGCTGCGTACCGCACTCAGGTCCATATTCAGTACCCGCGCATGGGCCTGCTCGCTGTGCCCGACCGCCGCATGCAACAAGCCTTCAGGCTCGGGCAAATCGTCGATATAGCGTGCCTGACCGCGAACATGTTTCCAGGCACTGTCGTGATGGGCGTTGTGCCCTGCAAGACCGACCGGCTGCCCGGTCTGATTGGCTAGGGTTTCGGGAAGCTTACGCATAATCAGTCACCATCAATCCGTATTCGCTATCAGCGCTGTCAGCGTGTTCCAGCAACGCGCGGCGCAGCAGGTTGCCGGCCACCTGGACACGGTATGCCGCCGAGGCGCGCACGTCCGAGATCGGCGAAAAGTCATTCGCCAGTGCGGCGATCGCCAAGGTGATACTGGCATCGTCAAAGGTCACACCGCGCAGCGCGGCTTCGGCTGCGCGGGCGCGCTTGGGAATGGCGGCCATACCGCCATAGGCCAGGCGACAATCGATGATCTGCTGACCATCAAAACGGAACCAGAAAGCCCCCAGTACTGCGGAAATATCGTCATCCAGACGCTTGGAGACCTTGTAGATAAACAAGCGCTCTTGCGCGGTAGATGCATCCCGCTGCGGCTCCGGCACCCGCACGCTACGAATAAATTCACCGGGGCGCAGGGCGGTCTTGCGGTAATCAAGAAAGAACGCCTCCAGCGCCAGCCAGCGCGTGCCTGCGGCGCTGTCGAGCTGGATCTGCGCGTCCAGCGCAAGCAGCGGTGGTGGCATGTCGGCGATCGGTGAGGCGTTGCCGATATTGCCACCCAGGGTGCCGCGATTGCGAATTTGCAGCGAACCCAGGCGTTCAAGCATGGGGCCGAAGGCCGGCCAGCGCGCACTCAGCAGCTTGCCGGCGCGGCGGTAACTGACAGCGGCGCCAATACACAATCCTTCATCGCTAGATTCGATACTCTGCAGCTCGGGTACCTGCTCGGTAGACACCAGATGCGGCAAGGTCTTGAGTTGCTGGGTGATTTCCAGCGCCAGATCGGTGCTGCCCGCCACCAGACGCGCATTGGGCGAACTGGCCAGCAGGTCACGCAGTTGCTGCAACGTGACGGGCGCATCGAAGCGTTTGCCTTGAGCATCCTGCAGACTGGCTGCCGGCATATCCTTGATTGAGGGCATTGGGGTGTTCATCAATCCACCGCCTTCCCACACCTGCACGTCATTGATGACCGAACGGGTGGCCGCATCCACGATTGGACGATAACCGGTGCAACGGCACAGATTGCCAGACAAGGCTTCGAGCAGACGATGACGATCACAATTCTGTTGCTGATCTGCCACCTCATGGTGCAGTGCCACCAGCGACATGATGATGCCCGGTGTACAAAAGCCGCATTGCGAACCATGGCACTCAACCATGGCCGTCTGCACCGGATGCGCCGGCTCACTCTGCAACGCATCAATGGTCACCAGATGCTTGCCATGCAGGCTGCCAATCAGCGCTATGCAGCTGTTAATGCTCTGATAACTCAAGCCATTCTCGTCTGTCGGCGTGCCGAGCATAACGGTGCAGGCGCCGCAATCGCCGGAAGCACAACCCTCCTTGGTTCCGGTCAGCCGCATTTTGGTGCGCAGCCACTCAAGAATGCTCAGATTTGGATCAGCGCTTTCCAGTGTCTGGGGCTGACCGTTCAAATAGAACTCAATCACAGGTTTCTCCGCGTTCTCTACTGTTGACCGCTTTTCCCGCCCATTACCAACCCAATACAGCAAGCAATGATGCGGTGTTCGAGGTAGTCACCGCAAACAACTGCAAAAAGCTGACCACTTAGTCCATTTAAAATATTTTTTGCGTTTTGGCTCATGTGGCAAGCAAATTGCTCATCGAGTAAATGCTGATTATCTGGTCAGCTTATTACATGCACGCAAATACATGCCGGGGTCCTGAATGCTGACGGCCGAACGTTTAAAACTGCAGAACATCGTTAAACAATACCCGGGCTGCCGGGCGAATGACGGTGTCCAGTTGACCGTAACTGCCGGTGAGATCCATGCCTTGCTGGGAGAAAACGGCGCGGGCAAAAGCACCTTGATGAAGATCATCTACGGTGTCATCCAACCAGACGAGGGCTCCCTGACCTGGAACGGCCACCCTCTGGTATTGCAGGGCCCCGCCCACGCCCGTGAGTTGGGGATCGGCATGGTATTCCAGCATTTTTCGCTGTTCGAAACGCTGACGGTAGCCGAGAACATTGCTCTTAGCCTGCCCGCCGCCGAGGCGCGTAACCGCAGCCGTCTGGACGCGCGCATTCGCGAGGTCTCTGCCCATTACGGCATGAGCCTTGATCCACGCCGCTACGTCAACACGCTGTCCATCGGCGAGCGCCAGCGCGTGGAAATCGTCCGCTGCCTGATTCAGGAAAGCTCGCTGCTGATTCTCGATGAACCCACCTCGGTGCTCACGCCGCAGGAGGTCGAGGTGCTGTTCCGTACGCTGCGCCAACTGTCCAGCGAAGGCTGCAGCATTCTGTTTATCAGTCACAAGTTGCAGGAAGTGCGTGACCTGTGCCACCGCGCCACGGTATTGCGCCAGGGCCGGGTCACAGGTGAATGCCGGCCAGCCGAGGTATCAACCGACGACATAGCGCGAATGATGGTGGGCAATGATACGCCGCTGTCCACCCAGGTTGCTCCGGCAGAGCCCGGCGAGACTCTGCTGACGTTGAATGATCTCAGCTACACCAGCCGCGACCCCTTTGGCACCAGCCTGAGCAATATCGATATGCAGCTGCGCGCCGGCGAAATCGTCGGTATCGCTGGCGTTGCCGGTAATGGTCAGGACGAATTGCTACGCGCCCTTTCCGGAGAGGTTCTGGTCGCCGCCAACAGTCTGCAACTGAACGGACTACCGATTGGGCGGCGCGGCGCGGCTCAACGCCGTCGGCTTGGCGTCGCGGTGGTGCCTGAGGAGCGCCTGGGGCGCGGCGCGGTACCCGCCATGTCACTGACCGAGAATACCCTGCTGACCGCCTATGATCGCGGGCTGGTCAAAGGGGGTTTACTCAAGGGCGGCAAGATTCGTGAATACGCCACGCGTATACGCGAGCAGTTCGGCGTGCGCTGCAGCAGTATCGACAGCCCGGCGACCAGTCTCTCGGGAGGTAATCTGCAAAAATTCATCATCGGCCGCGAAGCACTGCAACAGCCACGTCTGCTGGTCGCCTCACACCCCACCTGGGGTGTGGATGTCGGCTCGGCGGTGGCCATCCACGAGGCCTTGGTCGCGCTACGTGATCAGGGCGCTGCGGTACTACTGATCTCCGAAGACCTCGACGAGCTGTACCAACTGTGCGGCCGCATGGGAGCGATCTGCAGTGGGCGCTTATCACCACTGGTGCCCACCGCCGAACTGAGTATCGAAAAGCTCGGCCAGTGGATGGCCGGGGACTTTCCACAGGGCACGCCCCGACTGAACGATAAGGGGGCGGTCCATGCTGTCGCTTGAACGCCGCGCTACCGACTCACGGCTAATGCAGTGGACGTCACCGTTGCTGGCCCTGGTGCTAACCGTTATTACCGCCCTGGGCCTGTTTCTGGCGCTGGGAAAAGACCCGATTGAGGGCCTGACGTTCTTCTTTCTGGTGCCTTTGAGCGACGCCCATGGCTGGGCCGAACTGGGGTTGAAGATGGCACCGCTGTTGCTCTGCGCTGCGGGTCTGACCCTCTGCTACCGTGCAAAGCTGTGGAATATCGGTGCCGAGGGCCACTTCCTGATGGGCGCGCTCTGGGCCTCGGTGGTGGCACTGCAGCTAACGGACCAAAGCGGCTTCTGGGTATTACCCGCGGTGCTGCTAGCGGGCGCGCTGGCCGGTGCGCTCTGGGCCTGGATCGCGGCGGTGCTGAAGACGCACTTTCACTGCAATGAAATTCTCACCACCATCATGCTCAATTACATTGCGTTGAACCTGCTGCTCTACACCGTACATGGCCCACTCAAGGACCCGATGGGCTTCGGCTTCCCGCAGTCGGAGATGTTCGCCAGCGCCGCACTGCTGCCCAAGCTGATTCCTGACACGCGCCTGCATATCGGTCTGTTATTCGCACTACTGGCTGCGGTGGTCGTCGGCGTGCTCTTTACCCGAACCTTTGTCGGCTTTCAGCTCAAGGTGCTGGGCCAGGATACCCGCGCGGCAGCCTTTGCCGGTTTCGGCGCACGGCGCCTGACCTGGCTGGCCTTTCTGCTGGCTGGCGGGATGGCCGGGCTGGCTGGCGCCTCGGAAGTCAGCGGACCGATCGGCCAACTGGTGCCTCAAGTATCCCCCGGCTACGGCTATACCGCCATCATCGTGGTGTTTCTCGGGCGTATGCAGGCGCTCGGCATCGTCCTGGCCAGCGCGCTGCTGGCACTCACCTTTATGGGCGGCGAGATGCTGCAGATCGCGATGAACCTACCCAAAGCCATCACCGGCTTGTTCCAGGGTCTACTGCTGTTCTATCTGCTGACCTGTGACGCCTTCATCCACTACCGCCTGCGCCTGCGTCGTCCGCTGTCGCCCCTGACAACCGCACGGGAGGCCTGATGGATACGCTGCTAATCACCAACATATTGGCCGCGACCATCATCGCCGGCACGCCACTGCTATTGGTGGCGCTGGGCGAACTGGTGTGCGAACGCTCCGGCGTACTCAATCTAGGTCAGGAAGGCATGATGCTGATGGGCGCGGTGATGGGCTTTATTGCCGCTGTGACCAGCGGCAGCCTGGCCGTCGGCGTGCTGGTCGCCATTGCCGCCGGCATCGCCATGTCGATGCTGTTCGCCCTGATGGCTGTAACCCTGGCGGCCAACCAGTACGCAGCTGGGCTGGCGCTGACTATTTTCGGTACTGGCTTGAGCGCTTTTATCGGCAGCGGCTACGTGGGCCGATCGATCTCCGGCTTTCCGAAAATCGCCATTCCCTATCTGTCCGACATTCCCGTACTGGGCCCGGTGCTGTTCCGCCAGGACCTGCTGGTCTACCTGTCACTGCTGATGTTCGTGCTGGTCTTCGTGTTCCTGCGTTACAGCCGGGGAGGGCTGATCGTACGGGCGGTGGGTGAATCGCCGGAAGCGGCCAACGCCAACGGCATGCGTGTGCTGGCTGTGCGCTACCTGGCGGTGGCCTTTGGCGGCGGCATGGCCGGGCTGGCCGGCGCCTACCTGTCGTTAGCCTATACCCCGATGTGGACCGAAAACATGACCTCCGGGCGCGGCTGGATTGCCCTGGCGCTAGTGGTTTTCGCTACCTGGAAACCCGAACGGGTGCTGCTCGGCGCCTATCTGTTCGGCGCTGCCAGCATTCTGCATCTGGTGCTACAGGGCCTCGGCTGGCGCAGTTCGACCGAGCTGCTAGCGATGCTGCCCTATGTGGTGACCATCGTCGTGCTGGTGCTGCTGTCGTGGAATCCAACCCGTACGCAACTGAATACCCCTTTATCAATCGGCCAACCTTATAGGCCGAGCAAGTGACTTGAACACCCATATGCCAACCAAAAACTAAATCACATCTAAGGAAACGACCATGAAAACATTGCACAAAACCCTGATGGCAGTCTGCATCGCAGCTTCCTTCGCTCCCGCTGCTCACGCCGAAAAGTACTTCTCGGACTCCAGCATTTCCTTACTCTACAGTGACGACTATCAGGCCTTTGGTCCGCAGAAGCGCACCGATACCTACTTCACTTTCGAGAACGCCACTGGCCACAACTGGGGCAGCACCTTCTTCTTCGTCGACCGTAACCAGGGGCACGGCAAGGACTCGGACAGCGACGACATTTACGGCGAATTTGCGCCGAACATCAGCCTTGGCTGGTTGACTGGCAATGACCTGAGCTACGGGCTGATCAAGGATGTGACGCTGTCTGGTCAATACGAGTTCGGCGGCGGCACCAACGTCAACAACGTCATGCTGGGGATGGGGCTGGACTGGAACATTCCCGGCCTGCAGTACTTCGGCACCCGGGTTTACCACGTCAACAACAGCGAAACCGATAACGACTACCAACTGACTGTGGTCTGGGGCGCCCCCATGGAGTTCGGCCCTACGCGCATTCTGTTTGACGGCTATATCGATTGGTCTTCCGCCGCAGACGACCACAAATCCGACTTCCACTTTAACCCGCAGTTGAAACTGGATATCGGTAACTACTTCGGCAGCCCGCGCGTGCTCTATGCCGGTATCGAGTACTCCTACTGGAACAACAAGTACGGCCTGGGCGATGCCGTCATGGACACCGAGAGCGCCGTCAGCGCCCTGGTTAAATTTCACTTTTGATCAAGTCAGGGAGTTCGGCTAATGTCGAACTCCCTACCGCGTAGAAGTGACGAGACAGGCATGACAACCAAGACCCGATCAAAGACCTACCGACCCGGACGTATTCGCGAACGTAATCGCGAAATCATTCTGGCTGCGGCGGAGCAGGAATTTGCCCAGCATGGTTTTCGCGGTGCCACCATCCAGGATATAGCCGAACGGGCTGAGCTACCGAAATCCAATGTGCTGTATTACTTCAGCAACAAGAAGGAAATCTACGGCGCCATGTTCGACGACATCCTGTCGCGCTGGAATGCGGTATTCACCTCGGTGGCACCTGAAGACGATCCGGCCACGGCACTAACCGCGTTTATTCGTACCAAGGTCGAACTATCCCGTACCCATCCGCTAGCCTCGCGCCTGTTCGCGATGGAAATCATTCAGGGCGCGCCCTTTCTGATGAACCATCTGCGCGGCACCATGCGTGACTGGGTCAGGGGGCGTGCAACCGTCATCCAGCAATGGATTGACGAGGGCCGTATGGCTCAGGTCGACCCGGTACAGCTGATCTTTCTGATCTGGTCATCAACCCAGCATTATGCCGACTTCCAGGTGCAGATTCTGATGGTGGAAAACAAGGCGGAGTATGAGAAGCAGGACTTCGATCATGCCGCCGATTTTCTGACCAGCATGATTCTGCGTGGTTGCGGCCTGGATATCCCCACATGAACAATATGCGCCTGATCAACGTCGGACAGCTCAGTCGCGATAGCCTCGCGCTGTTCGCCAACGTCAGCGCCCAGAGGTAAACCCGTTGAATCGTTTCGCCATTCGTGATGCCGCCCTGTTTACCGTGGATCCACATAACCAGGTGATCGCCAGCGGTACCCTGATTGTCGACCACGGACGCATCAGCGCGCTGGGGGAAACGGCCGAGATAGTCATACCGGACGGTTGTCCGGTTATCGAAGCCAAGGGGCATGCGTTACTGCCCGGACTCATCGACTGCCACTCGCACTCAAGCCTGATGCGCGGCGTTACCGAGAATATGCAGTTAATGGATTGGCTGCCGTACTACCAGCTTGAGCACCGCGCGCTCACTGAGGAGTACGCCTACCACTCCGCACGGCTGTGCTACCTGGAAGCATTGAAAAGCGGCACCACCTGCGTAATGGACATGTACCGCTTCATGCATCGTTGCGCCGACGCGGCGGCTGACATCGGTCTGCGCGTTAATCTGGCACCCTATGTGGCCGACGCGCCCGGCAAGGATTTCTTCGCTACCCGTGCGGAGAATCGTGCCTTGATCCACAGCCACCACGGTAGCCAGAACGGACGCATTCAGGTGTGGATGGGGCTGGAGCACCTGTTCTATTGCACGGCCGACGCCTATGCCGAAGCACTGCAATGCCAGCAAGACTATGGCGTCGGCATACATACCCACGCCTGTGAGCAGCGCGAGGAAGACCAGGCAGTGGAACAGCACTTCGGGCGCCGTTCGATCGCCCAACTGGATCATTACGGCATCCTCGGCGAACGCACCCTGCTGGCCCATTGCGTCTGGTTGAATGACGAGGAAATACAACGCCTGGCCAACACCGGCAGCGCCATCGCCCACTGCCCCATCAGCAATGCCAAACTGGCTAGCGGCGTAGCGCGGGTACCGGAGATGCTCGCCGCCGGACTGACCGTCGGCCTGGGCACCGACGGCCCGGTATGCAACAACAGCCTGAGCCTGTTCGAGGAGATGAAATTTTCCTCGCTGATCCAGAAGGCCACCCGCCTGGATGCCACCGTACTACCGGCCGAACAGATGCTGCGCATGGCGACCATCAACGGCGCTCGCGCGTTGGGCCTGGAGCGCAACATCGGCTCGCTGGAAGTCGGCAAGCGCGCTGACCTGTTGTTGCTCGATCTGAACATGCCGAACATGACCCCAGCCGAGATTGATATCCAGGGCGGTAACGTGCTGTGGAATCTGGTATTCGCCGCTGGCAGCCAGAATGTCGCCAGTGTCTGGGTCGACGGTCGCCAACTGATCGCCAATGGCCGCGCCACCCAGGTCAGTGAAGCAGAGCTGCTGGCGCAAGCGCAGGCGCAGGGAATCCAGCTGTTTCAGCAATGCCGCGATATAGCCCATCTACGTACCCGCATGCTCTAGGCAGAGGAGTCCAGCATGAAATCCCTACCCATCATTTCCGTTTCCGGCCTACGCAGTCAAAACCCGGACGAACGCGCCCAGGTCGCGCGTCAATTAGGCATTGCCTGCCGTGAAGTGGGCTTTTTCTATGTGATCGATCACGGCATCGGCGCTGAACTGGTAAAAGATACCTTCAACAATGCCAAACGCTTTTTTGCGCTGCCTCTGGCAGACAAGCAAGGCTTGTCAATCAAGCTCTCACCGCACAACCGCGGCTACGTGGCAATGGCCGATGAGAAACTCAACCCGGCATCCGGCGCGGACATGAAGGAAGCTTTCAATATTGGCACCGATTTTCCGGCCGACCACCCCGATGTACTCGCTGGCAAACCTTTCCGGGGCGTGAACTTCTGGCCCGCAATACCCGGCTGGCGCGAAGAGATGCTGACCTATTTCGACGCCTGCCTGGATCTGGGCCGGTTGATCCATCGCGGTTTCAGCATCGATTTGGGATTGGCGGAAGACTACTTCGATACCCACCTGACATCGCCAATCGCCACACTGCGCATGTTGCACTATCCCGCCAGTGCCGGGCAGTCCCAGCGCGAGGACGGCGGCGCCGGGGCCCACACCGATTACGGTAATCTGACCCTGCTGGCCACCGATCAGGTGGCCGGGTTGCAGGTGGCCAACAGGCAGGGGCAGTGGATCGAGGCGCCCCATGTGCCAGGTGCCTTCGTCTGCAATATCGGCGACTGCCTGATGCGCTGGAGCAATGACACCTACGTCTCGACCCCGCACCGGGTCCGTCCGCCGGAGCAGGAGCGCTACTCAATGGCGTTTTTTCTTGAGGTGAATCCAGAGTCGATTGTCGACCCACGCGATATTCTGCCTGACCAGCAGCCCAAATATGCGCCAATCAGTTGCTCCGACTACCTGACCTATCGCCTCAACGCCACCTACGAGCATCGCACTCACGAGCAATAGACGCCCTCCAGCCAGCGTCGGCAGGTGCGACGCTGGCTGGAGGACTCAGCGGCCCTGTAACAGCTCCAGAGCCAGGCGGTTATGCTCCTCGATGATCAAAGGTACCTCGCGGGTCAGTAGCTGACCGTCTTCTATCACCTGTCGCCCGTTGATAAAGCTGTGCGCTACCCGTGGCGGCGTACAGAACACCAGCGCTGCCAGCGGATCACTCTGGGCACCTGCCATGCTGATGTCATCCGTACCAAAAGCGATTATATCGGCGCAGTAGCCCGGCTCGATGCGGCCAAGCACGTCATCACGGCCGAGCACCTCGGCACCGCCTCTGGTCGCGATATACAACGCCTCGCGAGCGGTCATCGCGCCGGGATTTTCATCTCTTACGCGAGCCGAGAGCATTGCCATACGCGCTTCGTCGAGCAGATGATTACTGTCATTCGAAGCGCTGCCGTCGACACCCAGCCCCACCTTGACGCCGGCATCGCGCATTCTGCGGATCGGCGCAATGCCCGAGGCCAAACGCATGTTGGAGCAGGGGCAATGGGCGACCCCGGTGCCGGTGCGGGCGAACAGGGCAATACCCGGCTCATCCAGATGCACGCAGTGGGCGTGCCAGACATCCGGGCCTACCCAGCCGACCGACTCGGTGTACTCGGTCGGCGTCATCCCGTAGCGCTCCTTGCTGAAAGCCAGATCTTTGCTGTTTTCCGCAGTGTGCGTATGCAGCCCCACGCCGTAGGAGCGGGCCAGGCTGGCCGCCTCGCGCATTAGATCGGTGGTCACGGTAAAGGGTGAGCAGGGCGCCAGCGCCACGCGAATCATCGCATCGGGGCGGGCGTCGTGCAGCTCTTCGATGACCCGCTGCATCTCGCGCAGAATCGCCTGTTCGTCCTGCTCGACCAGCGCATCCGGCGGCAAGCCACCCTGACTCTGGCCGAGGCTCATTGCGCCCCGCGCCGCATGAAAGCGCATGCCCATTTCCTGCGCGGCCTGAACGCTGTCATCCAGCCGCGTGCCATTGACGTATAGATAGGCATGGTCGGCTGCGGTGGTGCAGCCCGACAGCATCAGCTCGGCCATAGCCGTACGCGTTGCGGCGCGCTGCATCGCCGGGGTGATGTTCTGCCAGACCGGAAACAGCGCCGTCAGCCAGTCAAAGAGCTCAGCATTCTGCGCCGCTGGCAGGGCTCGGGTCAGTGACTGGAACATGTGGTGATGGGTATTGATCAGGCCAGGCAGCAGAATATGCCCACTCATATCAATCACCCGGTCAGCCGTATCGGGCAGGTCGGCGCTGGGGCCAACCGCCTCAATGCGATTGCCGCGAATCAGTACCGAGCCTCCGGCAATCTCGCGCTGCTGATTGTCCATGGTCGCAACCAGGCGCGCGTTCTTGAGTAACAGGGTCTTGCTCATGAGTGAATTCCTTGGCGATGCCCCTGGCCGCGTATGGCCAGTTCAGGCGTGTTGGGTAACCTTGCAGAGTAGCTTTCATACCAGGCCAGGGCCGACCGCTGGGCAGCGTAAATTGCCCGTATTTGCGGCTGAACGCTGTGCTGACGCCCGGCCATAGCGCGCCAGCCAGCTCGATGGATTGCCTTCAGTCCGCTCCGGCATGCCGGGAAGCGAAAGCGACCATCACCTTGGCCAACGCAGCGGGCGCTGATGCCTGGGGCACGTGGCCGGTATCCAGACTGACCACCTCGGCCCCGGGCACCAGCGCCTGCATGCGCCGCTGCGCGGCCAGGACCACCGAGCGGTCCTGCAGCGCTTCAACATACAAGCGCGGCAAGCGCCCGAAACGCTCCTGCGTCCAGACCGGCACCAGGGTACGCGCACCTTCGGGCTGCAAGGAGAAGCGCTCAGCCGCCGCCAGGGCCAGATCATCAGGCAAGTCCTGCAGAAATATCTCGCGTATGGCCTCAACCGGCACCCAGGAGGCGCTGCGGTCAGCGGACCATTGCAGGTGAGGGCCTATGCCCGAAGCGGCGGGCTCACGCTTGACCAGCTCAGCGACCAGCCCGGCAAATCCGCTGCCGGAAGGCAGCATCATGCCGGCAATATAGACCACCCCTGCAACCCGCTCCGCCATACGCTCCGCCGCCTGGGTGACGATGGCGCCACCACCGGAATGCCCAACCAGCATGATTGGTCCGTCGATCCCGGCGCAGCAGTCCACCACATGATCAACGCAGCCCTGCAGCGATACCTTCTCTGGCTCCGCTGGGTGCTGGGGCGAGCCCGGCATATCCGGCGTCAGCACCGCATACCCCTGCGCCTGCAACAACGGCGTCAGTTGCGCCCATACCCAACTGCCGGCCCAAGCACCATGGATCAATAACAGCGTCGGTCTGCACTCAGACATAGGTCCTCCGGTACATCTCCTTCAGGTGCTCACCCACAGTGGTGGACGGATATTTTGCCGTCTCGCCAGGGGCCAGACATACCGGCAGGCAACGCACTTCGTGACCCAGCGCACCGCTGTAGAAGAAGGGCACCGAATAGCGTTCGGTGCCCGAGGTATTGACCACACGGTGCAGGGTTGAGCGGTAGCGATCATTGGTCCAGCGCGCAATCATATCGCCAAGATTGACCACAAAGGCGCCGGGGATGGGCGGCGCGTCCAGCCAGCGATCATGTGCCGCATCCCAGACCTGCAAGCCGGGTTTATCATCCAGCAGCAAGATAGTGATGCCGCCGAAATCGGTATGGGCGCCGCACCCCTTTTCCCCTGGCAGTGGTTTTGCCGGCTGCGGCGGGTAGTGCAGCAGACGCAGCGTGGCCAGAGGGTCCTGGCAAAAATCTGCGAAGAAAGCCTCCGGGAGATCCAGCGACAGCGCCAGACCCGCCATGATGCGCTCGCTCAGCGCCAGCATGGCGGTGAAGTAGCTCTGCATGACCGGACGGAAGCCCGACAGCGCGGGCGGCCATTGATTCGGGCCCAAATTAAAGCCGCCGGCCAGCACCTTGGGGTCATCCGCAGGCAGCTCTTCACCGATATAGAAGCCTTCCTTCAGGTCCGGCGGCATGCCGGGCTCAAGCGTCTGCCCACCGAGCATCTCGTAGCCGCGATTGGCCGCAGAGCTGGCCTTGTCGACCTTTTGCTTTTCCGTCACAGACTGCTCGAAGAACGCCCGCGACTCGGTAAACACCTGATCGATCAGCGCGTCGGGAATGCCGTGCCCGGCAATATAGAAAAACCCGGTGTGCAGACAGGCATCGCGCAATTGTCGCCCGGTCTCCAACTTGTCCGCCTCCACGTCGCCACGCAACGCTGACAGATCGATCACCGGTAGCGCCGAGGGCGCATCAGTTACCAGCATGATTTCGTGCCTCCCATTAAATTCATGTCCGAACGGTCAGATATTCACGATATATGCCAGTTCATGGCATGCAGGTTGCAAATTCTGCTTATTGACCAACCCCTTGTTGAATAACTGGAGCAACTGATGACCTCACGCATCACCGTGATAGTGGACTCGCGCTACGGCAGCACCCTGACCCTGGCCCGGACAATTGCCGAGGGTGCTTTGGCTGAGGGCGCCGAAGTGCGCCTGTGTCGTGTGGCGCTGAGCGATCCCGAGTTCAGTGTCGATACCTCGCGGGCAGATTTTATCGCCGCCCAGGCCGAATTCCAGGCACTGCCGCAGGCCAGTGCAGAGGATCTTGAATGGGCTACCGGGATCATCTGGGGTTCGCCGACCCGCTATGGCTTGATGAGCACGCCGCTGCGCGCCTTTATCGACGAGATAGCACCCTTGTGGCGCCAAGGTGCGCTGATAGGCAAGGTCGGCGCGGCTTTCACGTCGACCGGCGGCATGCACTCAGGCAATGAAATGACGCTGATGTCGCTGCTGATGCCCTTTATGCAGCACGGCATGATCATCATCGGCGTGCCCCACAGCGTACCCGAACTGGTGCACACCCGCAGCGGCGGCTCGCCCTATGGTGCTTCGGTGGTAACCGGCTTTGACGGACGCTTGGGTGTGGACCCGGGAGAACTGGCTATCGGCTACGCGCTGGGGGCTCGGGTGGCTCGTATAGCAGGCCAGGTGATCCCGGAACCGGCTTCTGTCGAACTAGCAGCACAAACCGCTCACTGAGTTCAGGCGCGAGCGAAACTGTGTTCGGTTGAGGTGCACAGCACGCAGAACCGACACAATCCGGTGCACAAATTTACTGACCAAACGATCAGGAAATAGAGAACCAGCGAATTAGACCTTATGGCACGGTGCTTGCTCTATACGAAATATCGATTAATTGGTCAGAAAACTAAATCACCAGGAGTGCGTCTTATGCGTTACGGAAAGAAGCCGGCCTCTGCCGCCAGTAAAGGTTCCCTATCAACCATCGCAGGTCTGCTGCTCACAGGCATTGTAATTGCCCCTGTGGCAACTGCCGAAGAGCTGGACCGCGTCGTATTCGGCACCAACTGGTACGCCCAGGCCGAACACGGCGGTTTCTATCAGGCCAAGGCCACCGGCATCTACGAGAAGCACGGCCTCAACGTATCTATCCAGATGGGCGGTCCACAGGTCAATGGCATGCAGCTATTGGCGGCCGGGCGTCGCGACTTTTCGATGGGCTATCCAATCGGCAATATCAAAGCCCGGGAAGAAGGTCTGCCAGTCAAGACGGTCGCCGCAGCCTTCCAGGGCGATCCGCAATCCCTGATCGCCCACCCCAATGTCACCTCCATAGAGCAGATCAAGGAAGAGAACCTGCCGGTCTACCTGGCCGCCTTCGCCCACACCACCTTCTGGCCCTGGTTGAAAGCCGAGTACGGCTTCACCGACGATGTAACCCGCCCCTACACCTTCAGTGTGGCACCGTTCATGGCTGATCCGAAGATCGTCCAACAGGGCTACCTGTCTTCCGAACCCTACGCGATCAAGCAGGGCGGTATTGAACCCTCGGTATTCCTGCTGGCTGATTACGGCTATCCCGCCTATGCCACCACCATCGAAACAACCGACGCCATGATCGAGAAAAACCCGGAGCTGGTACGCCGCTTCGTGCAGGCGAGCATGGAAGGCTGGGCCAGCTACTTTGCCGATCCAGCACCAGGGAACGAACTGATTAAACAGGAAAATCCGCAGATGACCGATGCGCAGATCGCCTACGGCATCGAAAAGATGAAGGAGCATGGCCTGGTCACCGGCGGCGATGCCGAAACCCAAGGCATCGGCGTAATGACCGATGAGCGCTGGAAGGCATTGCACGACTTCATGCTGAAAGCCGAACTGGTATCTGCCGACCTGGACATCAAGGATGTCTACACCCTGGACTTCCTGCCTGCGGAACCGGTGATCGAGTAAAGCACGCGCTCAACCTCACCTCTCTCTTCAGCCAACCTGAGCCTATCTATCGAGTGGGTGACCCTGCGCCAGCAGGTCACCCTGGGAGCCACAGCATGCACTCTTCGCCCATTACGCCGACTACCCCCGGTATGGCAGCGGATCCGGCACCAGGCACGGCCGCCGATACCAGCCAGACGAGCAGACCGGTACTGCAGGTCAGCGACGTCAACAAGATCTACGCCAACGGCACCGTCGCGCTCAAGGGCGCTGACCTCACGGTGCGCCAGGGCGAATTTGTCAGCCTGCTCGGCCCATCTGGATGCGGTAAGAGCACTTTGCTGCGTATCATGGCCGGCCTCGGCGATGTGACCAGCGGCACCGTCAACTGGTGGGAGCATGACTACAACGTAATCGGTGACAAGGGCCGCAAACTGGCCTTCGTCTTCCAGAACGCAACGCTGATGCCCTGGGCGCGCGTGCGCAAGAATGTGCGTTTACCGCTGGATCTGGAAGGCCACAAGAGTCCCGATATCGAAGAGCGAATCGATCGCGCGCTGGAAATGGTCGGACTCACCGGCTTTGATAATGCCTTCCCCCGGGAGCTGTCCGGCGGCATGCAAATGCGCGCGTCGATCGCCCGGGCGATGATCACCGAACCCAACTTGCTGCTGATGGACGAACCCTTCGGCGCACTCGACGAGATGACCCGCAACAAGCTCAACGATGACGTGCTCAAACTCTGGCAGAAAAACGGCTGGACCATCGTCTTTGTCACCCACAGTGTCTATGAGGCCGTCTATCTGTCCAGCCGCGTAGTGGTGATGGCCGCCCGGCCCGGCCGAATTGTGGATGATATTCCTATCGACGAGCCCTATCCGCGCGGTGCAGATTTTCGCGTATCCGCCGAGTTCGCCGGCTATTGCCGTCAGGTATCGCAGGCGCTCGAGCGGGCCAGCACGATGGGCGAGCCGACGCCGCAGGAGGCTCACTGATGAAGACTCCCCTGATCCAGAACGAAAACTTCGTCAAGATCGCCGCGCCCCTGGCCGTCGGTCTGCTGTTTCTGCTGCTTTGGGAAGCGGCTGTGGTTGCCATGGAAGTACCTCGCTACATTCTGCCCGGCCCCTCGGCGATTTTCGACTCGCTGGTCAATGATTGGCGCCCGCTGCTGGCGGCCCTGATGATCACGCTGAAAGTCACCTTCATGGCCTTTGCCATTGCCGTGGTACTCGGCGTGGCGGCGTCTTTACTGTTTGTGCAAAGCAAATGGATCGAGCTGAGTCTATTCCCCTACGCGGTTTTGATGCAGGTGACGCCCGTCGTCGCCATCGCGCCACTGATTATCATCTGGATTGACGACACCACCTGGGCGCTGACCGTTTGTGCGGTGATCATTGCCATCTTCCCGATCATCTCCAATACCACCCTGGGCTTGCGTAGCGTCGATCCAAACTTGCTGAGCATGTTCCGCATGTACCGCAGCAGCCGCTGGCAGGAGCTAATTCGTTTGCGTATTCCCGGCGCGCTGCCGTATTTCTTTGGTGGGCTGCGCATCAGCAGCGGCCTGGCGCTGATTGGCGCGGTGGTCGCGGAGTTTGTCGCCGGTACCGGCGGGGCCAAGGCGGGACTCGCCTACATGATCCTGCAATCGGGCTACAACCTGCAGATTCCGCGCATGTTTGCCGCGCTGGCGTTGATTACGCTAACCGGTATTGCGCTGTTCGCGCTGATGGTCTGGCTGTCAGACCGGGCGCTGCGCAACTGGCATGAAAGTGCAATGAAAGTGGAGCATTAAGCGTGCAGCCGAGCGGTTCCCGTCCCGCACCGCAATACGCCTGGGGCCTTGGTTACCTGCTTTTGGCGGGCACCGCCCTGGGCTGGGGCCTGAATTTTCCGATCCTCAAGCTAGGGCTGGAAAACAGCCCACCGCTGCTGTTTACCAGCCTGCGCATGCTGCTGGGAACCCTGACGATGTTTCTGATCGCTGCAGCCATGGGCATTTTACGCTGGCCAGCGCGAGGAGATTGGCCGGTGCTGTTTTCCGTCGGCGTGCTGCAGAACATGGCGTTTATTTCCTTAGTGACCCTGGGCCTGCAATATCTGCCCGCCGGCCGCGCCGCGATCCTTGCCTATACCACGCCGATTTGGGTGGTGCCCGCCGCTGCACTGTTTCTGGGCGAACGCTTTACCCTGCCCAGAGCCATCGGCGTTGGGCTGGGCATGACCGGCCTGCTGGTGGTGCTCAACCCCTTGTCGCTGGGCTGGGAGAATCCCGATGTACTCTTGGGTGCCGGGCTAATCATGCTCGGCACCCTGGTATGGACGGCCGGGCTGATCCACGTCCGCCGCCATCACTGGCATGGCGAAGTCCTCTCGCTGATACCCTGGCAGTTGCTGATATCCGTACTGGTACTGACGCCCATAGCCCTGCTGATGGAAGACCCGGCCGAGATCATCTGGGACACCACCTTCCTCTGGCCTCTGCTATTCAGTGGCACTGTCGCTTCCGGGCTTTGTGTGGCCGCTCAAGTGGCCGCAATCCGCTCTCTGCCAGCAGTCAGCCTGTCGCTCAGCTCAGCTTCAGTGCCGGCCGTGGGTCTGCTGTCGGCGGCCTGGTTTCTCGGCGAACGGCCGAGCCAAACCGATGTTCTCGGCTTTCTGTTGATCGCCGCAGGCATCCTCGTCGTCGGACTTGCCGATCGTCGCCAGGCGGCTCGCTCGCGTGCCGCAGTTGCCCGCGAAACCTCGCCGCCCTGACCACCAGGTAATCACAGCATTCTGTGCGCCTCGCGCACCCCACTCGGGCGATAACCATCGCCCTGCACCGATTTTGCGCACAGCATCCATCCGCACCCTTCGTCTACACCCTGCCCACAATCTCGCGGAACTGCGTAGCAAGCCTGTGCTGGCCCCTGGCTTGCAGGCTTACCGGTCAGAGCACTTGGTGCCGCGAAAGCTGGCCCATATTTTGCTCATCTAATTAAAACCTGCCTAACTGGTCAGGATATTTGACCAGCGACATTATCTACCCGGAGAAATAACCCATGTTGAAGAACACGTTCAAGGTTCTGGCGATCACCCTCGCCATCGCGGGCAGTGGACTGGCCGCTGCTGCAGACAAGGTAACCTATCAGTTGGACTGGCTGCCGGGTGGCGACAAGGCGCCGGTGTACGTCGGCATTCAGCAGGGCTTTTTTGCCGATGAGGATCTGGAGGTCAGCATCGCCAGCGGACGCGGCTCCACTGATGCCATTACCAAGATCGCCACCGGCCAGTCCGACCTGGGTAGCGCTGACATCGGCGCGCTGATGGCTGCCCGGGCTCAGGAGGATGTACCCGTCAGCGCCATCTACACCATCTTCAACCAGGCGCCGCATGCCTTCTTCATGCTCTCGACCAGCGACATCAAGAGCATCACCGACATTCAGGGCAAAAAAGTCGCCACCTCGCCCTTCACCTCATCCAACGCCTTCCTGCCACTGGTACTGAAAGAAAACGGCATGCCCGAAGATGCGGTAACCCTGACCAAATCCGACCCTGGCGCGCTGGGCCCGATGCTGATCACCGGCAATACCGATGCGATTATCGCCTGGGTTACCAACGTGGCGTTGTTCCGTGATCAGGCAGCCAGTGCCGGCAAAGACATTCGCGTCTTACCCTGGTCAGACGCGGGCCTGTCGCTATACAGCTCCGCGGTGGTCGCCAGTGATAAATTCCTCAAGGAGCGTCCCGATGTAGCCAAACGCTTTATGCAGGCCTATGCCAAGTCACTGGAATTCACCCTGGCCAATCCTGAAGCGGCCGCCCAGGACCTGCACAAAATGGTACCCGAGGTTGATCCCGCCGTTGCTGTGGGCCAGATCAACGACACCAAGGTGCTGATCGACAACGAAATCAGCGCGGCTGACGGCGTAGGCGCCCTGACCCCCGAGCGCGTAGCCAGTACCTGGGAATGGGTAGCCCAGGCGAACAATTTGAGCACCGATTCGCTGGACCCGGAAAGCATCATCAACCGCGGATTCATGCCGGAGTCGAAGTAACATGAATCAACCCACCGAGCGCGCTTTTGTTCGGCTGGATGGCGTCGGACACCGCTATGATCCGGCGCCAGACAGCCCGCTGGCCGTGCGCAACATCGACCTGGAAATCCATCGCCACGAGTTTGTCGCGGTGGTTGGCCCGTCCGGCTGCGGCAAGTCGACCCTGCTGCGCATGGTCTCCGGCCTGCTGTTGCCCAGCGAGGGGCAGGTCAGCGTGTTCGGCAAGCCGGTCACCGGTCCGCGCGATGATGTTGGCATCGTGTTCCAGAAGCCGACCCTGCTGCCCTGGATGAATGTGCGCAAGAACGTGCTCTTCCCGCTCAAGCACAAGTACGGCCGCTATGGCCGCGCCGATGAGCAACGCGCCAACGAACTGCTGGCCATGGCCGGCCTGGATGCCTTTGCCGAAAAGATGCCTGACGAGTTGTCTGGCGGTATGCAGCAACGGGTCGGCATCGTCCGCGCCCTGCTGCTTAATCCGGACATTCTGTTGATGGACGAGCCTTTTTCAGCGCTGGATGCCATGACCCGCGAGCAGATCGGTTTCGATCTGTTAAAGATTTGGGACGAGCAACCCAAGACGGTGCTGTTCATTACCCACTCCATATCCGAAGCCGTGCTGCTGTCCGACCGGGTCCTGGTCATGAGTAAGCGTCCCGGCAGCGTACTCGATCTGATCGATATCGATCTGCCGCGCCCACGTTCCCCCGATACGATCAAACAACCCGAGTTCAGCGCCCTGACGGACCGGATCAGAAAGCATATTTACGAGCCGGCGAGTGAGGCCTGAGGTGGCTATGCGCAAGATGATGATGAATGCTTCACCCTGGCTGTTCTTCACCGGGCTGATTCTGCTCTGGGAGCTGGTCTGCCAGCTATTCGAGCTGCCCGCTTACGTACTGCCAGCACCCAGCGCCATTGGCGCAGCCTTCTTCGAGGTGGAAATGAGCCGCTGGCTGGATCACCTCTGGGCCACCCTGCGCGTCGCGCTGATGGGCTTTGCGCTATCCATCGCAATCAGCATTCCGCTGGCCATTGTGATGATGCGCTCGGAGCTGCTGTCGCGCACCCTGTACCCGCTGCTGGTGGTAATTCAGGCTACGCCGGTAGTCGCGGTGGCGCCGCTGATCATCGTGATGATGGGCTCGGATGATCCTTCACGCGTGCTGATCACCTGCCTGCTGACCTTCTTCCCCCTGGTGGTTTCCACTGCCACCGGGATCAATGAAACGCCACCCGAGCTGATCGAGCTGAGCCGCTCACTGGATGCACCAACCCGCCGGGAAACCTGGCAAATCCGTATCCCCTATGCCATTCCGCATATTTTCAGCGGTTTGAAGGTGGCTATTACTCTGGCCATTATTGGGGCCGTGGTGGCCGAGTTCGTTGCCGCCGAAAAAGGCCTGGGCTACTTCATCCAGTTCTCCACTTCGTTCTTCAAGATTCCCCAGGCCTTTGCCGGGCTGTTCTTCCTCGCCGCAGTCAGCCTGCTGCTATTCAAATCGGTGCAGTGGACCCAGCAAATCTTCTTCGCCTGGAGCCTGCCGAAGAAAAAATGATGACTCAAACGAACCAACAGGACTCAACCGTGACCGCAACCGAACGCGATATCGCCTTCCTGCGCCAGAGCTTTCGCCTCGCCGAAGAAGCCGGCCGCCAGGGCATCCATCCCTTTGCTGCCATTCTGGTCGACGATCAGGGCGAAGTGCTGATGCAGCAGATCAATGCCTATCTGCCCGACAAAGACATGACCGGCCATGCCGAACGCGTACTGATGACCCGCGCCAGCACCACTTACCCGGCTGAACTGCTGGGCCGCTGTACCATGTACACCTCCGCCGAGCCCTGCGCCATGTGCGCCGGCGCTGCCTACTGGGCCGGTATCGGTCGAGTGGTCTATGGCGCCAGCGAGAAACGTTTAAAAGAGCTCACCGGCAACCACCCGGAAAACCCCACACTGGATTTACCTTGCCGAGTGGTATTCGGCGCCGGCCAGCGGGAAGTGGAGGTCATAGGTCCTTTGCTTGAGGAAGAATCCGCACAGATGCACGTGGGTTTCTGGTAGCGCGGTTCAGACACGCCACTCAAGCGGGCGGGTCAGTCCCTATCAACGCCCTGGGCCTTGTAGCGCGCCGGCGTCACACCCTGCCAACGACGGAAGGCACGGACGAAGGCATTCTCGTCGGAAAAGCCCAGTTGCTCGGCGATATCTGCAACACGTCGATCCGCCTGCAAAGCATCGCAGGCAATCTGCTGTTGCACGCTCTCGCGCAGGCTCTTGAATGACAGCCCTTCCTCGGCCAGCTTGCGGTTCAAATGCCGGCCACTGAGCTCCAGTTGTTCGGCAATACGTTCCTTGCCCCAGCGCGGATGGGTTCTGACCAATTGCTGCACACGCGCACTCAGGCTGTGCTGCCCCAGGGCACTAAGCGTCTGATCGGCCAGCCGGCGCAGATGCTCGCGCAGCGCGCTGTTGGCCTGTATCTGCGACAGCGCCAGTTGCCGGACGGGAAAGCCCAGATGATTGCAGGGCGCATTGAAATACAGCGGGCAATCGATCAGTTGCCGATAGTCCTCCAACGGCGCAAGGGGGCTGTGGGCGAACCAGATGCCGCTCGGCTGAAAGCGCCCGCCCGTGGCCCAGCGCGTCAGCTTCAACATACTCGCCATCACCGCTTCGACCCGCTCAGGCTGACGCACCGACAGGTGCGGTTGATAGTCGATGTATACCTGTTCAGCCTTTCGATGCAGTTGAAACTCACCGCCATCACCAATCACCGGCGCGTATTCGATCAACTCTTCCAGTGCCTCGCCCAGAGTGTCGCAGGTCACTAGCAGCATGCCGACGCTATCCAGATGCCCGACCTGAATCTCCAACCCCAGGCGCAGCCCGGCAAGCGGGTCGCCGCTAGCGCTGCAAAACGCCTCCCACAACTCATCCTGCCAGCTCAAGGGCACGCGCTCGGCATGCCGCAAACGCTCGGTCAACTCAATAGGCAATACCAGCCCCATACGCTCGGCGCTCTGCACAATGGCCTGGCCGTAGCGCGGGGTGACACTCTGTTCGGCGGAATCCGTCATGGCCTGAATTGCTGGTCCTTTGTCCCGTTTGGTGCGATACCGCCCGCAGGCGTTCGACTAGACTCAGGATCATAACCTTGCACAAAGATGCAGGGAACGTTGATTGATTGCACAAGGCTCAGGGATGGGGAAATGCTGATATGTACGGAGCCAGACAAGCGCTGTTGCCCACCCGCTGTTTCAGACCGTCGATGACCAGGGATGGTCATCGACGAGCGAACAGGGATGTACTTGTAGCGCGTCTGGAACAGCGGGTGGGCAATAGCGCCACCGCCCGAGCCTTCCAATCAGCATTTCCCATACGCGCCAAAGCCACAACAACAAGAACAACAAGAGGAAATACCCATGTACGCTGTCATTGGAGCTGGCCCAATGGGCCTGGCCGCCGCCCGCAATCTGCAGAAGCAGGGCATCGCCTTTATCGGTTTTGAGCTGCACGACGACGTCGGCGGGCTGTGGGACATTGATAACCCGCACAGCACCATGTACGACACCGCACACCTGATCTCCTCCAAACGCATGACCGAGTTCAGCGAATTTCCGATGCGCGAATCGGTGGCCTTCTATCCGCATCACAGCGAACTGCGCCGTTACTTTCGCGACTTCGCCGAGCATTTCTACCTCAAGGCCCATTACGAATTTTCCACCCGCGTCATCAGCATGGAACCCGAAGGCAGCGGCTGGCGAGTGGTCAGTGAATGCAACGGCGAGCAGCAATCACGCCTGTTCGACGGCGTGCTGATCGCCAATGGCACCCTGCATACGCCGAACATGCCAGCACTGCCTGGTGAGTTTGCCGGTGAACTGATGCACTCGTCCGCGTATCGCAGCCCCGCAGTATTCAACGGCAAACGCGTGTTGATCGTCGGCTGCGGCAACTCCGGTGCAGACATTGCCGTGGATGCGGTCCACCACGCCGCCTCGGTGGATATCAGCCTGCGCCGCGGTTACTACTTCCTGCCCAAATTCATCAAGGGTCGGCCCACTGACACCCTCGGCGGCAAGCTCAAGCTGCCGCGCCCACTGAAGCAGCGCCTGGATGCAGCCATGATCCGCATGATCATCGGCAAACCCTCTGATTATGGCCTGCCGGACCCGGATTACCGCATGTATGAATCGCACCCGGTAGTCAATTCGCTGGTGCTGCATCACCTGGGCCATGGCGACATACAGCCGCGCCGCGACATCCGCCAGATCGACGGCAATACCGTGACCTTCAGCGACGGCGAAAGCGCCGACTATGACCTGATCCTGATGGCCACCGGATACCTGCTCGACTATCCCTTTATCGACCGTGCGCACCTGAACTGGCCGGCCGGCCAGGACGCGCCGCAGCTGTATATGAACGTATTTCATCCGCAGTACGACAACCTGTTTATGATGGGCATGATCGAGGCCGCAGGCTTAGGTTGGGAAGGGCGCAATCAGCAGGCCAGACTGGTGGCGCTGTTTATTCGCGAGCAGCAGCGTAATAGCGCCGCCGCAAACACCTTCAGACAGATCAAGCAGGCGCGGGCAGGGGCCAATCTGGATGGTGGCTACGATTACATCAAGCTTGCGCGCATGGCTTATTACGTCAACAAGGACGCCTACCTGCAAGCGCTCAAGACCCATATCGACGAACTGGAAGCACCACCAGCCGAACCCACTGTAGCCAAAGCGGCCAACGCATGACCGGCGCACTGCCGATCCAGTTCGACCCGGCGAGTCTGATTCTGCTGAACGTCATCATGGCCTGCATGATGTTTGGTGTATCCCTGAGCCTACGGCTGGAAGATTTCAAACGTATCGCGCTGGCGCCCGTTGCTCCGGTAGCCGGTCTGATCGCGCAGTTTCTGCTGCTGCCGCTAGCCACCTGCCTGTTCACCTGGGCGCTGAAGATCGATGCAGAACTGGCACTGGGCATGATTCTGGTCGCCTCCTGCCCGGGCGGCAGTTTTTCCAACATCATGACCTGGCTAGCCAAGGGCAATGTCGCCGTCTCGGTGAGCATGACTGCGGTATCCAGTCTGGCGGCCACGGTACTTACGCCGCTGAACTTCGCCTTCTACGGCTGGCTGAACCCGCATACCCGCGATTATCTGACGCAGATCACCCTAGAACCAGGCGGGATTCTACTGTTGGTATTGCTGGTGTTGGCGCTGCCGTTGGTGCTGGGCATGACTACTGGGCGCAAATTGCCCGAACTGGTCGCACGCAGTGAAAAACCGCTGCGTATCGCCTCGCTGCTGGTGTTTCTGGGTTTTGTCGGCATCGCCTTTTTCAACAACTTCGGGCTGTTTATCGAACGCTTTCACAGCTTTTTCTGGCTGGTGGTGGTGCACAACCTGCTCGCGTTGTCACTGGGTTACGGCATGGCACTGCTGCTCAAGCTACCGGTACCCGATCGCCGCGCCGTAACCATGGAAGTCGGCATCCAGAACTCCGGCCTGGGCCTGGTCATCCTCTTCACCTTCTTCCCCGAAGCCGGCGGCATGATGCTGATTACTGCCTTCTGGGGCGTCTGGCATCTGGTTTCCGGTCTGACTCTTTCACACATCTGGGCGCGCACCGCACATGACTAAACGCATTCTGATCACCGGCGCCGCCGGCTACATTGGCCATCAACTGGGCAACCGGCTGGCCGCCCATTATCACGTGATCGGCACCGACATTCGCGCCCGCGATGATCTGGCCTTCCCCGTTCAGGTACTGGATGTGCGCGATCCTAGGCTGGCCAGGGTGCTTGAGGAAGATGGCATCACGCACGTGGTACACCTGGCCTCGATTCTTCAAGCCTCGAAGGATCGGGCGCGGGATTTCGATATCGACGTCAACGGCACGCGCAATGTGCTGGAGTGCTGCATTAAGGCCGGGGTAAAGCACCTGACCGTGACCAGCTCCGGTGCCGCCTACGGCTATTACGCCGACAACCCAGAGTGGATCGACGAACAGGACGCCCTGCGCGGCAATCCCGAGTTCGCCTACTCCGATCACAAACGGCAGATCGAAGAACTGCTGGCAACCTACCGCCAGCAACACCCCGAGCTAAAGCAACTGATTTTCCGCCCCGGCACCGTGCTGGGCAAGGACACGCGCAATCAGATCACCAATCTGTTTATGGCACCGCGCATTCTGGCGCTCAAGGGCAGCGACTCGCCCTTCGTGTTCATCTGGGACGAAGACGTCATCGGCGCGATGGAAATGGGGCTGCGCGAAGACAAGAGCGGCATTTACAATATGGCTGGCGACGGCGCGCTAACCATGGCCGAGATCGCCAAGCGGCTGAACAAGCCGCTGCTGACGCTGCCGGTATGGCTGGTCAAAGCCGGCCTGCAAATCGCCCAGTGGCGCGGCAAACCCACCAGCCCAGCACAGGTCAATTTTCTGCGCTACCGGCCCGTGTTGAGCAATCGACGTTTGAAGGAAGAATTCGGCTACCCGCTAAGCAAAACCTCCGCCGAAACCTTTGAGTATTTTGTTGAATGCAATCGCCTGCGGCGCTAAAAAAAGCGGCAAGCGGCAAGCGGCAAGCGGCAAGCTTTCAGGATGCGTTACTTGTCCCGGTAGCCAAGCCAAATATCAGAACGTTTCCAATTAACTTACCAGCAGCTCGGTCTGCTCTAATCTTGCCGCTTGCAGCTTAAAGCCTGCAACTGGCGGCCAACGGGAGCCCCCATGCACGTTATTTTGATCACCGGCGCCGTCTCCGGTCTGGGCTGGGCCATGGCCCAACATTGGTTCGCCGCCGGCCACAGCTTGGTACTGGCCGACATCGACGAAAGCGGCCTGAAGAACCGAGCCGCAGAACTGAATAATCCCGAACGGGTGCTGACGGTCACCTGCGATATCACTCGCGCCGCGGATATTCATTTCCTGATCGACGAGACCCGTGCGCGCTTCGGCCAGCTGGATGTGCTGGTCAACAACGCCGGCATTACCCATCGCTCGCCGGCACATCAGACCGACCCTGCAGTGTTTCGCAAAGTCATGGCGGTGAACTGGCAAGGTCCGGTCGAGCTGACCCTGGCCGCGCTGCCGCTGCTACGCGAGTCCGCCGGGCAGATCATTTGCATTGGCTCCATGGCCGGCTGGATGCCGGTGCCCGGCCGCGCCGCCTATTGCGCCGCCAAGGCCGCATTAACACAGTTTTTTGAAGTGTTGCGCCTGGAACTGGAAGCCGACGGTATTCATATCCTGATGGCCTATCCCAGCTTTCTCGACACGCCAATCGAAAACCACGCCCTGGGCAAGGACGGCAGCACCGCCAAACATCCTCGCTCTATGGTCGGCGGCATGCGCAGTGCCAAATGGATGGCCGAGCTGATCGACACCAGCCTTGAGCAGCGCAAACGCTGGATACTGCCAGAGCCAGTCTCGCGCTTCGGCAGCCTGCTCTGGCGTATCGCCCCTGCCCTGTACCTGCGCCAGGTGCGCAAGCGCTTTGCCGATGAGTTACGCTAACAGCATGCCGCGACTCAACACCCGATTCTCCCGGAAGGTCGAGTTCCATCTCGACCAGCAAAGCCAGCCACCACCCAAATGGCCGAGGCAAAGCTCAGCCCACCCGGAAGGGGGTTGGTTTTGCTGGGAAGGTCGAGTTCCATCTCGACCAGCGCTACCCGCAGCCACCCAAATGGCCGAGACAGAGCTCGGCCCTCCCGGCCACGCCATGATCACTCTACGAATAAGGCTTAACCATGTTGCTTGATCCCTGGATCTGGATCGGCGTTTTTATCTTGCTGGCCTACACGGTCGAAGCCATCACCGGCTTCGGCAGCCTGGTCATCGCCCTGTCACTGGGTGCACTGCTGCTGCCGCTGTCGCAGCTGATCCCGGTGATGGTTGCGCTAAACGTGCTGATGAGCGGCTATATGGCCTGGCGCAACCGCCGGCATATTCACTGGCCGACGCTGCTGAAACTGATACTGCCACTGATGCTGTTCGGCACCCTGGTCGGCTATGGACTGCGACCCTGGCTCGGCGATCAGCTGTTGAAAGCCGCCTTTGGTGTGCTGGTGCTGTGGTTTTCCAGCCGTGAGCTATGGCGCATGTACCACAAACATACCGTGCATGCGCATCCGCCGATACTGAGCCGAGTGCTGACCTTCGGTGCCGGCATTACCCACGGCCTATTCGCCTCCGGTGGGCCGCTGCTGGTCTACGCCATGGCCGGCACCTCACTGAACAAAAGCCACCTGCGCGCCACCCTGCTCAGCGTCTGGTTCAGCCTCAACTCCTGCCTATGCGTCATCTTCCTGCTCGACGGCACATTGATCCCCAGCCTGCCAAGGGTAGTCACCTTCATACCGCTGCTGGTGATCGGCGCACTGCTCGGTGAGTTTTTGCATCACCGCCTTAACGAGCATCGCTTTCGTGTGTTTCTTTACAGCCTGCTGGTGATTTCCGGCACGTTGTTATTGGGTAAAGCGTTGGTGGATATGTAGGCCTGAGCAACACCTCGACCAGTTGCATCCGGCACCAACACCTTCGCGCACAGCTGCAAAAAGAGGGTTGGCACACCTGCGAAAAAGCATCACTATGCCAGTAGCTGCCTAATTGCAGCCCCTCCTTGGTGGCACGGATGCCCGAACTACTTATCAAGACATCCAAACCCACCTGCCATTGCTGGCTGTCGTGGAGTGCTGTGCGTTCGGCTTTAATGGTGTTGTGCAATTAGAATCGAAGCAAGAATAAACTATGGATAAAAGATATCAGGTTTTTGTTAGTTCGACATATACGGATCTAGTGGAAGAACGAGCTGAAGTAATGCAAGCTCTTCTAGAGTTAGATTGTATGCCATCAGGGATGGAGCTATTTCCAGCGGCCAATGAAGAACAATGGGAGTGGATTAAAAAAGTGATCGATGAGTCAGACTACTACCTCGTAATATTGGGTGGAAGGTATGGCTCGATTTCAATGAGGACGGGCTATAGCTATACAGAGATGGAATACAGATATGCAATCGATTCTGGAAAGCCGGTCATAGGGTTTCTACATGAGAACCCGGAAGAGATTAAAAAGGGTAAGTCTGAAAGTGACCCCGAATCTTATCAAAAATTAGATGATTTCCGTGAGCTGGTATCAAGCAAACTATGCAAATATTGGAGTTCCCCTTCTGATTTAGGAGCAAAGGTTAGCCGAAGCATTACACAGTTAATAAAACATCTCCCAGCGGTCGGCTGGGTGAAAGCTAACTCTGTTTCAGAATCTACATCGAAGGAACTTCTAGAGCTTAGGAAAAAGAATGAAGATCTAGAAGAGAAGTTAAAAAAAGCCAGAGTTGAGAAGCCGGAGGGGATCGAGGAACTGTCTCAAGGTGAAGATGTATTTACAATAGATTTTGTATTTGAGGCAAAAGAAGCATCTATTGGGAAAAACAATAAAACGTACTGGAAAAAAGGCGAGATAATTGATTCTGAGGTTGAGCTACCATGGGATACAATATTTGGGTTTCTTGGCCCTAATCTAATTACAGCGGCTTCTGAGAGATGGATGATCTCACATCTAAATAGTCTTATTGAGCGCGAAGTTTGGTCCGATCTTGCTGAAGCTTATCCTGAAAACAAAATTGACGATATACGGATAAGACTTACTACATTTCAAACAATCAAAATTCAGCTGAGAGCGTTAAATCTGATAACACATGAAGGTAATGACTCTAATTGGGTGTTAACTCCATATGGAGAAAATCATCTAACAAATTTACTTGCTGTTAAAAAGCATAACAAGTGACTGTGGTGTCAACGAGCCAAATTAGGCTGTTTT